>Ga0315274_10000080_pt1 | contig 136086 bp, 130 predicted proteins | sample YL17G02_20_MG_FD_203700 | JGI IMG/M metagenome (GOLD analysis project Ga0315274, IMG submission 203700) | Sediment microbial communities from Yellowstone Lake, YNP, Wyoming, USA - YL17G02_20 | ecosystem: Environmental > Aquatic > Freshwater > Lake > Sediment | place: USA: Wyoming | collected...
ACGAAAGCTTCCACTCCCTCGAAGCTCCTGCGGTCCTTCGCTTCATAGGCTATCGATATCTTCGGTTCGGTGTTCGACGGCCTGAACAGCGCCCAACCTTCACCAAAGAACACCTTGACGCCGTCCAGCGTGTCTATCTTCCACTCCTTGCTCAGCTCGTCCTTCAGCTTCTCTATGAACGCGAACTTCTCCTCCGGCTTTATCTCCACCCGCATCTCACCAGAGATGTAGCCCTTGAACTGCTTAGCCAGCTCCGAAACTTTCTTCTGCTTGTCAAGGACGTACTCAAGCACCTTCATGCTCGCAAAGAGGGCGTCATCCGCTCCGTTGGTCTCCTTGAAATAATAGTGGCCTGATAGTTCGCCAGCTAGCGCCGCATTGTCTGCCAGCATCTTGTTCGTTATGTATGTATGTCCTACCCTGCACACCAGCGGCACACCGCCCGCCTTGTTTATGCTGTCGACCACCATCTGCGATGCCAGCGCATCGTACACCACCTTTGTGCCCGGTTTTTCCTTCGCGATGTGATCTATCAGCATAGAGAAGACGGCCTTGGGCTCCAGTATGTTTCCCAGTTCATCAACGACCGTCAGCCTGTCGCCGTCGCCATCATACGCGAATCCCAAATCAGCTTTCTCCTCCGCAACTTTCTTCCTGAGCTGCTCGACCACCGAGGCCCTCGACGGGTCCGGTCCTTCTGTAGGGAAGTCGCCGTCAAAACCGCAGCGCATCGGGACCACTTCCATGCCCAGCCTGTTGAATATTGCCGGCGCTACCATGCTGTCGCCGCCGTTTATGCAATCAAGAACTATCTTCAGCGAACTGCGGGAGTGGAAGTTGACTGCGAGGAAGTCCAGATACGCATGTTCCACGCTTTTGTTCTCAAGTTTGCCCTTGCCGACAGCGAACTTGCCATTGCTGACGAGCTCTTCTACGTCCTTTATGCCGTCCTCGTAGCTTATCGGCACGCCCCTTTTACCGTAGAGCTTGAAACCGTTGTACTGCGGCGGGTTGTGCGAGGCCGTGACTATTATTCCAGCGTCCGCCTTCAGTTGGGTCACCGCCCACATGCACATCGGCGTGCTCATCGTTCCGATGTCTATCAGCTTTGCTCCTGCGCTCAACAGCCCTTTGATCAGATTTTCCTTCAGCTCTGGGCTGCTCTTGCGCACGTCCATTGCCACTACTATCGTACCTTTGTGCAGCGTGCCGAACGCCTTTCCGATCTTCTCTGCCAAATCCTTGTTCACTTCGGCCGGGTACGTCCCGCGGATGTCATACGCCTTGAATGTTCCTGCCATGCTATTTCACCGTCACGCTCTTCGCAAGGTTCCTCGGCTTGTCCGGATCACAACCCCTTAGGAGAGCTAATTGATAGGCCAGTATCTGCACGGGTATTATCTGGCAGATGCTATTGGCCTCCTCCGCTTCTCTTACTTTGATGAAGAAATCGTACACCTCGTTCGGCTCGGGCCCTATACCTATGATGTAGGCCCCGCGCGCCTTGAGCTCCATAGCATTACCGATTATTTCCCTTTCGGTATCCTTTGAGCTGAACACTATGCACGGCGTGCCGTGCTCTATCAGCGCTATTGTCCCGTGCTTCAGCTCTCCGCCGGCAAAGCCCTCGGCATGGATGTAGCTGACCTCCTTTATCTTCAGCGCGGCCTCCAGCGCAGTTGGATATTGCATGCCACGTCCGATGGTATAGATGTGGTCGGTATAGCGCAGCCTTTCAGCCAGTCCTTTGATGTGATCGCGCATGTTGGCGCTGGTCAGGTAGTAGATGTACCGTATCAACTCCTTCAGCTTTGCCCTCCCTTCCTCGAACTTGTCCGCCAGCGCATATGCAAGCAGGGTGAGTACGGCCAGCTGGCTCGTGTACGTCTTGGTACTAAGCACGCATATCTCGGGCCCGGCATGCATCATCAGTGCCGTGTCGCTCGCCCTTGCCAGGCTGCTGCCCATCACATTTACTATTGAAATGACCTTCGCGCCCTTCTCCCTCGCGGCCCGCACGGCCGCAAGGACATCGGCCGTCTCTCCTGATTGTGACACTGCGATGACCAAGCTTTCGGGCATGAGGAAGTCCCTGTAGTTCGGGAACTCGCTGGCCAGCGCCACGTTTATGTGCCTCTTGGCCAGCCAGGAGAACTTGTACTCGGCGGCCTTGCAGGCATGGTAACTGGAACCGCATGCCACGAAGTAGACGCCCTTCGCCTTCCTTATCGCCTTGGCAACATCCTCGATGTCCCCCGTGTCCTGCTCTATCGCATGGGCCACCGTCTCCGCCTGCTCGCTTATCTCCTTCAGCATGAAGTGCTCGAACGTCCCCTTCTTCGCCGCCTCGATATCCCAGTCGATGCTGTCCACTTTCCTATCGACCTGCAGCCCGGTCTTTAGGCTGATTATCCTTGGTTCTGCCTCAAGGACCGCCATGTCCATGTCCGAGAGGTAGATGACCTTCTTTGTATGCTCCAGAAAAGCAGGTATGTCCGAAGCAACGAACAACCCATGGTCCGCTATCCCGAGCACCAACGGGCTCTCCTTCCGCGCCGCCACTAGCCTCGTCTCACCCTTCCTTGCTATAACCACGGCATAGCTGCCTTCAAGTTCTCTCAAAGCTGCCTGCACAGCATCAAGATAGGGCTTGTCCCTCATGTGGAACTGTATCAGGTTGGGTACGACCTCGGTGTCCGTCTGGCTGTAGATCCTGAAACCCCGCTCCTGCAGCTTGTTTCTGAGCTCTTGGTAGTTCTCTATGATACCATTGTGTACGACCACTATGCTGCCGTCGTTGCTGAGGTGCGGATGCGCGTTTGCCTGCGTCACTCCGCCGTGGGTAGCCCATCTGGTATGCGCCAGTGCTACGTTGCCATGAACGTCCGGATTGCTATTGAAGACGCTGTCAATCTTGCCCACGTCCTTCTTTACAATTATTCCCTTGTCATCGACGACAGCTAATCCACAGCTGTCGTATCCCCTGTACTCCAGCCTCTTCAATCCGTCCAGAACTATCGGCACCGCATCCTTGCTTCCGGTATAACCTATGATGCCACACATATCGCAAGCCTACGCCTGATAGATATATAAACCTTTACTAACAGATTCACAATACCACTAAAAGGCAGTTTGTATGGGTTACATAGTCGACAACTACGCCGGAAAGACCGTCAGCTCGCCCGCGAAGGTCGTGCAGCCGGAGCAGCTCGCTGCTGCTTTGAGTCCGCTGGCGTGGAAGATACTACAGCATCTGGCAGAGCATCCCGATTATCCTAAGAACGTGGCCAGGCACCTGAAGGTCCACGAACAGAAGGTCTACTACCACGTGCGCAACCTCGAGAAGGCCAGCCTGATCAAGGTACTGCGCAGCGAGGGCAAGCAGGGCGCACTTGCCAAGATTTACGCCGCAGATGCTTCTGCTCTAGCTGTGCTTCTCAAACCGATGCAGCCTTCGGCCAAGCTGCAGTCCCTGAAGACCGAACACAAGCGTTTCCTGGAACCCTTTGTCATTGATGGAAGGCTGAACGCGCTGGTAATAATGGGAAGTCCCGAGCCGCACGGACCGACCAAAGTGAGGGCAAAGGACGGCCCAGAAGCGGCCCAGCTCGGCCTGTTCTTCGGTTCTTTCCTGAACTACATACCCGAGTCCTGCGTCCGGCTAGACACGGAAATTAGGGAAGCTGATTTGAAGCACAATCTCATCGTGGTCGGCGGCCCGGCTGTGAATTCTATCATGGCCCGGCTGAACGAGCGCTTGCCAATAAGGATGAAGCAGGTGGAGCACGGTGCGTTCAAGTATTCGAGTATTTATTCCGAACCCTCCGGCAAGTCCTACAGCGAGGAGAACCACGGCTTTGTCGTCAAAGTGAAGAACCCGTTTGACAGGACGAAAGAAGTGCTGGTGCTCGCTGGAAGGAGGAGCGCAGGGACCAAGGCCGCTATACTCGCTCTGCTTACGAAGTTCGACGACATCTGCGCTGGCAACAGCTATCAGCCAAAGGTGCTTGCACGCGTCGTCGAGGGCATTGATGCTGACAGCGACGGCATCCTCGACAGCGTCGACATTCTGGAATGAGCTACGGATATTAACTACCAGGGTACTAACATTCGTTATGAAGCATGTGCTCCTAAGAGGCCACCAAATCATAGCCCTTGGCCTAGTGAAGGAAGGCCACGAGAAGTTATTGTACAAAGCTGCTAGCAAAAGGGGCAAAGAATACACTAATGCCACGATAGCAATCCTGAAAGACTTGGTAGAGCACCCTCGAAAAAGGGTCGTCCTGACCGACACCTATGGAACGCTATGCGAAGGCTGCAACGATCGTGCAACATGCGATGAACGCGGAGTTGCTGGATACGATAGAGAAATAATGCAACGTTACGACTTCAAGAAAGGAAAGGCATATACTGCTTCACAAGTTTTCAAAAGAATAACTGGAGATACTACGGACATCCAGGCTGAAGTCGACAGATTGAAGAAATTAGTGCACACGAAGTGAACTACAGAACTTCATCCCAGTTCTTCGCTCAGAACCTTCGCCACCATCTTCCCATCAATGCGCCCGCGCACTTCCTTCGCGTGCACGGAAGAACGGCTGGTTGCTTGTAACTTCCCAAAAATCTTTTCAACGCCGTCCTTTTCCTGTTTATGACATAACCTATTTTCTCTGAAAACCTTTCCACGTTTTCCCTTCTACTGATCCTCAGGATATTCGTATGGTCCGAAACGGAACTTTCAATCCTCATCGTACCGAGCAGCCGCTTTATTTCCTTAAGACCGTTCAGATTACTCAGGTACATCACTATCTCCTTTTTCTTGACGCTGACGTGGGATTGTGAATCGAAAATTGCCCTCAGATATGCCGACTTTATTTTCATGCGGGCATTCTTGATTTTTTCCGGCATCTCCCAATCTCCCTCTTTCCAATGCCTCGCGTACTTCCTGACGTCTTCAACTGCACTTTTCCTGGTGAGCCTTACGCTAAAGCTCACGCTTTGTCCTTTTCTTTTTGGCATTATTTTGATTATCTTACAATCAACGCCGTAAACCTTTCTGATGCAGCTGGCAAAATACGCTGCAAATTCTTTGTCTATCACTTTCAATTCAAGCTCGTCATAACCTACGTAACCGTCTCCGGGGCCTGCGGTACCCAAGATGTACGCTTTTTCCGGGCTCAGCCCCCTTTGCAGGGATATCCTTTTCCTGTTCAAGATCGATGCTGCCGAATTCGCCTTTTCAAGAGTGGTCTGCTTTGAAACAGATGCATACCTGCCGTTGCGCAGATACGTTTCGTGGGAGCTTCCCAAGGCTTTCAGATATTCTTTGAAACGCTGAAGCGGAGGGTTACTCCTTCCGCTTTCCCAGTTGGATATTGTTGACTGGTCGAAATTCAGGGCCGTTGACGCGCTTATTTGGGGCCCGAATTTATCGATGCGCATTCCCTTGAGGTATTTTCTGCCCTCTTCTGTGAGAAAAATATTGTAATCTTTGTTTGAAGGGGCATATTCCGATGCGAAGACAGTTTTTATTTTCCTTTTGTTCGGGTAGCGTGAAAGTAATACGCTTTCACATAGCCTTCTGTCACCGATGAATTCTTTCGGATTAAGTTTAAGGGATCTCAAATAGCGCTCGAACTTCTCTTGAGTTGGCCTGTACCTTCCGCTTTCCCAATCGTTTATCGTGACTTGATGGATATCTGCAAGTCTCCCTGCGGACATTTGAGAACCGAGAATTCTTTCTCTTCTGCTTTTTATTAGGTTCCTGCCGTTTTCTGTAAGCGCTATTAAACCCCTATTTTCCATGGGGTTATTTGTACATTTCCTCCTTTAATACTTTCATCACTACGTTCCCTCCGACAGAACCCCTTACCATTTTCATCACTTCGCCCATCAATGCCCCTTGTTTCCTTTCCTTGACGAGCGCCGGCCACTTCCTGAGGACTTCTTGAATTATTTTACGCAGCTCCGCCTCGCTTAGAGCCGTAACACCTGCCTTCTTGACAGCATGCTCGGCTGTCAAATTCACATCCCCGCTCATCAGTTCCAACAACACGGGCAATGATTCCTTGGCAGTCTTTCCAGCCCTCACCATCTCTAACGCCCCTTCAATTTGTTCGTCCAGCAGCTGCTCAACAGGCACACCCTTCCTTCTCAGGTCCTTGAGCGTGCTTGTCAATGTGATTGCGAGTAGCACAGGATCGAACTTCTTCACGTTGCGCTCGAACAGATGAAGATACTCGGATTTGACGACCTGCTCTGCAAGGTCCGCGGGCAGCATCCTCTTGAACCGCTCAAGCTTCTTCCCCCAGCTCTCGGGCAGCTTGATTGCATCAAGCTGTTTCCTGCCTATAGGTATCGGGGGGATGTCGGTCTCAGGATACATCCGCCCGGCGCCCGGCAGCGGCCGCATGAACTTCGTCGTCCCATCTGGCTGCGCCTGCCTGGTTTCCTTGTCCACCTTATTGCCCTGCTTTAGCAACTCCAGTTGCCTTTTGACCTCTATCTCAAGCATCTTCGGTATCATGTCTAGTTCCTGCACGCCCTTCACTTCGACCCGCTGCCCGTTTTTCACAGAGACGTTCAGGTCCTGCCTCGTCACCCCTATCCCGCGCTGGCTCTTGCCTGTTGACCTGACTATCATACCTAGCTTCTCTGCGACCTCTTTCGCGTGCTCCGGGTCCTTGATGTCCGCCTCCGTGCCTATCTCTATGAGCGGTATGCCCAACCTGTCCAGCTTGTAGACCGCTCCTTTGTCCGTCTGTTCATGAATGCCCGCGCTCTCCTCCTCCAGCGAGATGTTGGAGATGCGCACCGGTCCCTTGCTGGTCTCAAGCTGGCCGTTCATGCCGACCAGCGCTGTCCTCTGGAAGCCGGCCGTGTTTGAACCATCTATGACTATCTTGCGCATCACGTGTATCTCATCTGGAACTTTCGCATCGAGCATTTTCGCGACAAGGAGTGTAATGCCGAGCGCCTCGCCGTTCACCGGGTGCGGCGGTTCCTCGTCCGTTTCCACCTCACAGCTGTTTGGGTAGACCCTGTACACGAACGTCTTCCCTTTCAGCTGCTCGAACAGCGCGGCCGGGTCTATCTCTCCCAGCTCGCCCGGCACAGTTCTAAGCTTGCGCTTGACGTTCGCGAATGGGCTTGCTGAAGATGGATATGGCACGTCGTCGCAGAACAGCTTCGTCTTAGTAGCAAGCCGGTTGTGTATCTCGACACCGGCCTTGAACCCGACCGCAGCATAATCCATGTACCTGCTCACATCCGCGCCATGGCCTTGCGTATCTTGGCGACTTCCTTTTGCTGTTGAACAGGAGCGAGGGTTTTACGTTCCGCTTCCTTTGCCTTGAACAGCTGCATCCACTCAACGCCTTTGCGGATGTCCCCGGTTTTTCTTGGAATCAGATGAAGGTGGAAATGATCCACCATGCTCGCTCCGCCGGACTTGCCCTCCTGCAGCACGATGTTGAACCCGTCCGCCTTGTACGCCTTTGTCAGCGCGACCATCAATGTCTTTACCACCGAAGGCAGCTCCTCCACCTCGGCCTCGTTCATCCTGATGAGGTGTGTAAGGTGCCTCTTCGCTATCAGCAGGCTGTGCCCAGGGAACAGCGGCCTGATGTTGTACACTCCCCAGAAGTTCTGGCTCTCGTAGAAAGTGCCAGGCTTCAGGTTCGCTTTGTTGCAGAATCTGCATGTTGTCAATCTATCACCTCATATCAGGAACGTGTCTACCTCGCTGATGGCAGTCAGCTCGCCCCGCAGGTTTTCGCCCATGAGCTCCTTTGCCCTTTTCTTCGGGTAGTTGCTCAGGAGCCATGCGAGCTTGATGAACGAAGCCTCAGGCGTCATGTCGGAAAGATGACCAAGCACACCGGCCTGGAGCATCTCGCGCTGGTTCGCATAGACGTCCAGGTTCAGCCGGCCGTAGAGCGTCGGCGCAAGCACCACGACCGTACCGCCCTTTATCAGTTTCTGGAGTTCGCCGAATATTTTTCTGTGTTCGCGCGTCCACGCGTCTATCTCGCTGGTCGGCAGGTGGCCTAGGCCCGTCACCTCTATGACAAGGCCGTCCCACCCCTTGTAGGCGGAGAACTGTTCAGCCCACATGTTCGTGTGCTGCCTGAGTATCGCGACCTTCGTCTTCGGCTTGAACAACCGCGGTTTGGGCCTTTCCTTGCCACGCTTCTCATAGGCGTCTGCAATCATCTCGACGTCACCCGAGGGGTATTTCACCCGAGCGATGGCCGTCGTGTTTATGGGCCTGAACGTGTCCCTCCTGCTGGCGTGCATCTTGCGCACTTTCGTGCCCGGCAGTATAAGGCAGGTATCGTCGCTGCTGCCTTCGTGCATGCATAATCCGACCCCTGCCCAGTCCGAGCCGGCTATGAACCTTGCTGCGCAGATGAGGTTGGACCCGGCATCGCTGCTCGGCCTGTCGCTTGAGCGCTGCGACGCGACCAGAAGGACCGGCGTGCGGAGCCCCTCGAGCGCGAAGGACAGCGCCGCCCCTGTATAATGCATTGTATCCGTGCCGTGCGTGACTATTATCCCATCAACGCCCGCCTTGACCTCCTTCTCTATCTCCTTTGCGAGGAGGTTGTAATGCTCGAAACGCATGTCCTGCGACCACATGTTCCTTATCAACCGCGACCTTATGTTGGCTATCTCCGCCAGTTCCGGGAACATGTGGATTATGTCCTCAGGCGTGAAGCTGGTAGTGACGCCGCCGGTCCTGTAGTCGACCCGGCTGGCAACCGTTCCGCCCGTGTGCAGGATCGCTATGGTGGGCTTGTTCGGGTCGTGCTTCAGCTTAGCCTTTGCCTGTTCCCTCCACTTCTGCAGGCCGAACTCGCCCTCGAGCGTGTGCATGTCGCCCTTCAACTTTTTTAGCTTGGCGCCGGAAGCGCCTATGCCGACGTTGTAACCGTTGTCGAGCTTGATGACCAATGAATTCCTGTCCCCCAGCTCGGCTCGGGGCAGCAGCGTGCCTTCATACACTTCCCTTTGCTTTACGATGCGCACCCTGTCGCCGGCCGCTGCTTTGGCAGAACCGATGACTTTCAGCGCGTTCTTAGAATAGTTCTCTAGGCCGGGCACGCCAAGAATGGCTCGGGACAGTTAATAAGGTTTTATGTAAGCTTCTCGAGCTGCGGTTCGCCCAGCGGCTTGACCTGTATGACATGGCTGCTGTCCTTTCCGGTCAGTTTCTTCCATTTGCAGCTCGAACAAGTGAGCCACTTCGTCAGGTTCCCGTCTATGATTATCAGGTCATGGTTGCACCGCGGGCATATGCGCGGATCCTCTTCTTTCATTCTGACCGTTCTGAGCGCCACTACCATCCGCCTCCCTTCATCTTCACGTGCACTTCCTCATGGATTTTCGGATACTTCTTGGCCAGCTCCTCCAGCGGCAGGACGTTGTCCGGCTTGTTCAACCAGAACACTCCGGTATCGCCAATGTTCGACTCTACGTTCCCGTTCGGCCCGAACCGCACCGCCTTTATCATGCTGATCTTGCAGTACGGGTACTTGAACTGCCACAGCCTGTCGATGTCCACACCGCTGACTATTCCCACTATGACGCTGGTCTTCTGGTCTATCGCCATGACCTGGTTCTGGTACTTCCTGGCCTTCTCCTTTGCCTTCTCCACTCCGCGGTACCAGTCGTCCGTGGTATCCGTATCCTTCCTGGCATAACTAGTGTACCTTGAAGCAGCCATGCCCTATATAATAAATGAGCAGCTATAAATCGTTGCTTCCGTCTTAGCCCGCGTGAATCTCGAGCACGTCCTTGTCCTTCAGCTTGTAGTCCAGCCCGACCTTCTCGCCTGGGAAGCGCGCGCTGCCCCAGACGCGTGCGTACCTGAAGAACTTGACGAAGTCCTGGTGCAAAACTCTTGCAGCGGTCTTGACCGTCGCACCCTCTTTCAGCACCAGCGCCTTGGTCTGTATCTTGCCGCCTGGCTCCTTCGTGTATATCCTGATCAGCCCGAGCTTGCTCCACAACCGCGAGAATATCTCACCTGGGTTGACGTCCTTCTTGCCTTCAACATCCACGCCCGGCTTGTCCAGCTTGAACTTGTGCCTGATGTCGTCAAGCTCGCTCCATTGCCGGGCCGTGTCCTTGGTGCTGTCATAAACCCACATTATGCCATCTGCGTTCCTGCAGACGGCCATGTGCTGCGGATGGAACGTGCTCGGTATCTCAACAAGCTGTATCTTCACGCCCGTCCACTCAGCGACACCCATCTCGGGCCTGTTGGTGGTGTACGGCCTGTTAGATATCTCGGGCCTGGTGTTGGTCAGCTTTGATAGCAGTGTGCTCTTGCCGCTCTGCGTCAGCCCTATCATGCATATCTGTACATCCCCTTCCTTCGGCAGGCTGGTTATTCGCCGCGCGCCCTTCTTTCCGCCCTCCTCCTGCGCCTTGAGCTTTGCTAACCTTCTCTTCAGCTCCTTCAGAAGATTGGCAGCTCCCTTGTGTTTCGGAGCTGTCCTCAGCATCTCCTCCAGTGCGACTAGCTTTTCCTCCCTGGTCCTTGCCTCCAGGTACTTCCTCTGCGCCTGCGCGTACTCGGGCGTCGCATTGGCCGGCATGATGCAAGAAAGTCGCTAGAAGTTCTTAAACGCTAGTAATATTCGAACCGGTACTTCTCCTCGCCCTCGGGCAGCTTGGGCTTCTTCTTCCTCTCCTCTTCCTTCTCCTTCTTTCTCTTGAGGTAATACCACACACCGCCCGCTATTGCACCTATCACTATTAACCAGAAAAGTGCCGATACGATATCGAACGGCGGCGACTTTGCAAGCTCGGTCTGCAGCTGTGTGAAGCTGGTATTGGCGGTCCTGTAGGCGTTGGTCGCCGCGCTGAAGTCCCCGCGGGCCAGCGCATCCTTTGCCTGCTCTATGCTGCTGTTCACGTTCTGCGAGAGGCCCTGCAGGTTCGCCGGCACTTTCTTGCCTTCAAGCAGGCTCGAATAATCGATCTCCAGTTGCTCGACAAGCTTGCTGACATCGGGCCCGACTATTACATTGAGGATTACATCCTCCTCGCCAAGGCTGCTCGTGACCTTCAGGACCCCGCTGTACGTCCCCTCGGCCAGTCCCTTTGCATCAACGGCTATCCCGAGGTCTGCACTTCCGCGCGCCGGAACAGTGTACGGGTTCTTGCTCATGCTCACTCTTCCTGCCAGCGTCCCGGCCACACTGAGCTTGAGGCTGGTCGCAGGCAGGCTGGCACCGTTGGTCAGCTTTATCGTGGCGGTGCCATTCCCGCCGAAGGGCACCTGCAAGCCAAGGGTCTTAGGTTCCGCGGTAAGGAAATCCCCTGGTATGTTGAAACGGTTGAGCGTAACGTTGATGACCATTCCAAGCTGGTCGCTGTCAAGCAGCAGCTCGCCCTTGTAAATACCTTCGGGCAGGCTGCTCCAGTTCAGCTTGGCTGAAAATTCAGCGACCGAACCGGCCATTAGCTGGCTTGGGAAGCCGCTGAGATTGAGTACAAGCCGCGGAGCCAGTTCTCCCGTGCTGACTATATCGAGCCCGGTGATGTTCGCCGATGGGCTTATCAGCCTGAATGTGATGCTATCCGCACCGGGACTGGTGGCGGTCACCACCCAGCTGGCCGGCTCTATCCTGACGCCCGTTATGTTGGCGACCTGTGGATGGATGGTCTTGAAAGCTCCGCCGCTCATGCCATCACCGGTCGTGGCCGTCACCTCAAGTATCAGTCCTCCGAGGTCAGACAGCTCCACGTTTGCCTTGTATGTCCCTTCGACGAGCCCGAGCGGGCCCTCGCTTATCACGGCCAGGTTGCTGTTCCACAACTTGTAGTTTAGCGCCCCTATGACGGATTCTTTCTCGAGCCGCGCACGTATAGTGTAGGTACCCGGCTGATAGTTGCTAGACAGTATCTGTACGCCGAGTTCCCCTGCCTTTACAGGCAGGTTGGCCGAGCCGTCCGTCGCCGTGACGTTCAGCCTCGTGTCGTTGGCGATTTTCAGCAGGCGGTTCTCCCATCTGCCGGTAACGTTGTTGAATGTCAGGTTGGCCAGCGGTGTCGAATCCGTATTGACCGTTACGGTGTCATTGGTTACAGGCCCTGCGAGGTTGCTGACCTGTGCGAACAGCATGAACGTGCGGTTGGCCGTGATGAGTTCCGGGATGGTGAAGAAGCTCACGTTCCATATGTTGTCGCCTGTGGTGAGCAGTACGGTGCGATCAAAGAACAGCCATCCGTTGCTTGTGAAAGCCGATGGCTTGTCCAGCCCCCAGAACGTCCCCATGTTGGTCACCGCCACTGCCGAATAGAAGCTGGTACCAAGGCTGGCGGCTGGCGGGTCACAGTTCGCGGCCAGGTTCTGCGTACCGCCGTGTATCCACACGTCCTGGCTGCTGTTGTAAACCTGCACTATCTGGTTGTGCTGGAACCCGCGGGTTATGTAGGTGTCCTCGATGACCCACAGCCCGGTCTGCTTGGCCGTGCACGTGTTGTCGTCCGCAGGGAAGCTGACGATGTTCAGCGGATTGAATGCACAGCCCCGCACATCGCCCTTTTTGCGCGCGTTCACGAAGGTCGCAAAAATCTTCTTGCCCTCGTTCTGGGCGATCGCCAAGTGCCCACAGAAATCGACATAATCACCCAGGCTCAGATTGACCATCTGCGCGCTCACTCCGCCAAGGAATATCATGCTGGTATTTGGTGACACGTCCTGCCACAGCAGGCTGTTGTCTCGGACGTCGCTATCTGTCAGCAGGTCGACATGGTAACCAAGCTTCTCCAGCCTCTGGCAGAACAGCTTGTCCTCCCCTGTCAGGCTCGTGCACGGAAACCCGGCGACGCTCTGGTTGGTAACATAGGCCACGCTCTTTGCTGAGGCCAGCACCGGCATTACGAGCAGTATTGCAAGAACTATTGCCAAGGCGCGCATGGCCTATTTTTGCGAAGCCGACTTATAAAACAGCTCTCAGGACGTACAGGGTCTCCCAAGGGACCTTTTTATCGGCCGCGCGCTCGAACTTGAAGCCGTTGTCTGACAGCAGCCTTCCCACCTCTTTGACCCCTGTCAGGCTGCTTACGACCAGCAGCAGCGCCCCGCCGGCCTTAAGATGGTGCTTGGCCTGCTCCACTGCCCTTCTGATGACTTCCAATCGCTCTCCGGCCGCCCATGCCTCGCTCTCGCCCTCGACCACTTCCTCGGGCAGGTACGGCGCATTGAACGCTACCACGTCGAACTTTCCCCTGACTTTGCTGAAAAGGTCGGAAACGCGGCAATCGACCTTCACGCCATTGCGCTTGGCGTTCTCGTTTGTCAGCTCTACGGCGCCAGCATCGATGTCCACCGCAGTGACAACCGCACCGGCCTTCGCAGCTGCTATAGCTATCAGCCCGCTGCCGCAACCTAGGTCGAGAAATGATATCACCCCGTTCTCAAGGGCCTGGCGGGCTATTTCACTTTCGACAACTTCGGCCAGCAGCTCAGAATCCTCGCGCGGCTCGTATACGCGCCCTTTTATCTCCAGCTCCAGCCCCTTGTAGAAGTGCTTGGGCATACAGCCAGCTACGCACCGACCTTTATATTTTGGCCGCCAATTGGTGGTATGGTCGACCCCAACACGGCGCTGTTCCTGCTGCTCTACGACTCGCTGCACAGCCAGCTGGCGACGCTCTTCTTTTCCGCCATAACGTGGGCCGGTCACCTCGCCTTCTGGGCGGCGGTCGGCCTCGTGCTAGTGTTGAAGGACAAGAGGCGTCCCGCCATCGACCTGCTCACCGGCGCCCTGATAGTCATCATTGCAGTACAGGTCATCAAGTACGGGCTGGCCGTTCCGCGGCCGTTCGAAGTGATACCCGGAGTCCTGCCGCTGACTCACGATCCTATCGGCGGCGAAGCTGACCCAAGCTTCCCTTCGGGCCACGCTGCGATTGTAGCGATGGGCGCGGTAATAGTCGGGTCTGCTTATCCTCGCTCCAGGCCTGCGCTTGTAGTGCTTGTGCTACTTGTCATGCTGTCCCGCGTCTACCTTGGGCTTCACTATCCCACTGACGTGCTGGCCGGAGCTGTGCTCGGCGCGGCAGTTGGCTGGGCGGCTGTAAGGATGCAGGCTGACAACAAGCTGGCAGAAAGGATTCTTGGACGCTAAAGCTCTAGGTAGCTTATGTTCGCTATATCCTTCCGTTTCTTCAAGAAATCCTGGAGCCTGACTATGGCGTCATAATCAATCTTTCGTTGGCTGTTCCGGCTTGATTTGCTTTCAGGGTCGTATTCTCCCGGATGGGTGATCAGTTCGCAACTGCTGCCGTCCTTCACGCTTTTTAGGAATCCCAGCACTTCGTCAAAGTCCATTGTTATATCCTTGCAGAGGAAGGCCGGATATGTCGTATGCCTTGCCGTCATCGCCACCGCGCGGTTCCTGGCCGGAAGGTCGTGCGCTTTTGCGAACCTGTCGCCTGCCGCGACCAGCTCTTTGAATTGCGCCTCCGGCGTGCCTCTCGGCCTGTGGTAATCTATGTGGCTCGGCGGGATGCCGAATATCGATATGAACTTTTTGTATTGCGATTCCACCTGCTGATATACCGGCCTTTTGACGTCAAACTCAAGGTGCAGGCCCGCGCTCACCTTTCTTTCGTCGTACAGCTCTGTCAGCCGTTTCACCTGCCCGTCCTGCTCCTTCGTGACCATACCCACCATGACCGAGGTGGATTTCGCGTAGCCCTTATCGAGCAGCTCCAGTATCTTTTCGTTGAATATCCTGCTCATCCCGAAGTCGTCGCAGTTTATTATCAGTTTTATCATGTTATGACCCCATCGCGCAGAAAGGAAACGCTAATCTTCGAACAGCAGCTCAACTTTCCTTCCGTAAAGCTGCTGCATCATCGTGGAAAAGCCCGCAGGGGTTATCATGCTGCGCGGCTTCTGCGCCGCAGGCAGCCGCACCCGCTGGACTTCACCGTCCGGCGTGAACAGTGTGTTGACTCCTGTAACTGGTAATGGATGCAACAGCTCGCTTATGAACGGCTTGAAATCATTTTCCTCCAGAACTCTGATTGATTTGCCGTATTGCTTGGCCAATGCCTTCACAACAGCTCCTCCTTTGCCGACCACCTTGGCGCCATCCCCCTTGCCAGCTACTATGAGCATGACATCGCTATCTATGACCTTCTTTACCGTTGCTTCGCGCAGGCTGTGGAGCTTCTCGCCCATGTTCCACATGAACCTGCTCACATCGACCTCGGTCTGTGTGAGCTCCCCTCTCTCCAGCTTGCCTGCACAGCCCTGGCACAGTATCTCGCTGGACAGGCAGACCTCGCAAAGTGGCGCACGCATAGGTATGGATACGCAGGCAGCAATTTAAGCCTTCCGCCCGCCAAAACTGGCCATGTTGATAGGCATCGTTGGCAAGCCGTCCTGCGGAAAGTCCACCTTCTTCAAGGCGGCCACTCTTGTTGACGTTGCAATAGCCCCGCATCCATTTACTACGATAAAACCCAACCGCGGCATGGGTCATGTCAAGCTGGAATGCGTCGACAAGGAGTTCAATACGAAATGCATCCCGCGGACCGGCTACCATCTTGACAGTACCGTCGGAAGCAAGGTAGGCTGGCGCTTCGTACCTGTCGAGTTGATGGACGTCGCAGGCCTCATACCCGGCAGCCACGCGGGCCGCGGCCTAGGCAACCAGTTTTTGAATGATTTGAATCAAGGTGATGCATTAATCCACATAGTGGATGCATCAGGAACTACAGATGCAGAAGGGCGCGCCACGGATGGCCACGACCCCACGGAGGACGTGCGCTTCCTGGAGGAGGAGATAGACCTCTGGTTCAAGGGTATACTCGACCGCCACTGGGAAAAGATACTGCGGCTACTCGAGCAGAAAAAGGATATAGAAGAACTGATAGCGACCGCCCTTACTGCGTTCAAGATAACGCCCGAGATAGCCCGCTCAGCTATCGACAAGCTCGGATTTGACAAGACGAAACCCAAGAGCTGGACACAGGAGCAGCTCAGGGCAGTTACAACAGAACTGCGCAAGGCAACCAAGCCCATACTGATAGCGGCGAACAAAGCCGACATGCCCGCTTCAGCAAAGAACATAGAAAAGATGAAGCGCGAGTTCCCTCACCTGCTCATCATCCCTTGCGCCGCTGACGCCGAGATCGCTCTGCGTGAAGCTGCCAAGAAAGGCATGATTAAATATGCTCCTGGTGATGCAGACTTCGAGCTGTCCAATCCGTCGGCCCTGACCCCGCAGCAGGCCAGTGCGCTCGAGTTCATCCGCGCGAACGTGTTGAAGAAGTGGGGGAGCACCGGCGTACAGCAGGTATTGAACGCTGCTGTCTTTGACCTGCTCAAGTATGTTGCCATCTGGCCTGGCGGCGTGAACAAGCTGGCCGACCGCGAAGGCCGCATCTTGCCTGACGTCTTCCTGCTCCCGCCCGGTGCTACGGCATTGGACTTCGCCTTCAAGATACACACCGACATCGGCAAGGGCTTCCTTTTTGCTATTGACGTCCGCACGAAGAGAAGGATAGGCAAAGAGACTTTGCTCAAGAACCGCGACGTCATCGAGATAATCAGTGCCGCGAAGTGACGCCATGAAACGAGAGAAATCAGCAGGCGGGGTGGTGTTCAACCGCGAGCTTGGCAAAGTTCTTCTAATCAGGGATTCCTACGGCCGGTGGGCATTACCGAAGGGCCGCATCGAGAAGGGAGAGAGCTCCGAGCAGGCCGCCCTCCGCGAGATCAGCGAGGAAACCGGTCTCAAGCAGCTAACAGCAGTGGCGAAGCTCGGCCAATTAAAGTACTTCTTCAACCTCAGGGGCGAGAACATCTTCAAGATAGTCGTCTTCTTTCTCGTCGAAGCAAAGGACACTGAACTGAAGCATGAGTGGGAGATAAAGGATGCGAAATGGCTCAAACCTGATGAGGCGCTTGAGACGATAGAATACGCCAACAGCAAGGCTTTGATGAAGAAGGCCGTAGCCAGGGTAAGGGCAATCCTGGCCGACTAGGTTCCTCTTTGCATGCGCGATCCGCGCCACCGGCTGTGGCGGCCCAACGGACGGGGCCCGCGCGGCCTGTGGTGCATGAAGTGGATGCCGAGCGCTATCTCGTGCGAGTAGAATCGGACCGGAAAGACCGTTACTGCCTTCCAGAAGATGGCTGTGGCGGGCGGCGCATTGTTCGCCCTCAGTTCCTTGAGCTTCGGTACCCAAAGGCCCGCACTGAGCAATCTTAGCACGAAACTCAGCGCGAACACGGCCTGTAATCCCACCAGACCGAGCAGCGCGTTCTTTAGCGCAAATGCACCAAGGGCGCCGCCTACCAGCGGGCCGGCGAAGTTCGCCACACCGTTCATCATCGCGTAATTTGCCATGTAAATGCTCCGGCCGCTGCTCGGGCTCACATCCAGCGCGTAGTTGAACATCGCAAGGTCGAATCCGGCCCATGCGAAGCCCGATATGCCGAACACCGCTATCATCTGCCACGGGCTGTGTACGAACAGCCACAACCCTGGCACCAGCGCTATGAGCACCGAGCATATCGCTATGGTCGTCCTGTCCCCGTAGCGGTCCGCTATCCTCCCCCAGTAGGGCTGCGTCAGTATGGTGGCCAGCGTGCTGGCTGCTATCACTATTGCGTACACCTCATAGCCTACCTTGAAGTCGCTGAGCAGGCTGACCGCAAAGAAGGGCGAAGCTATCTGGACTGCGAACACCATCGCCGTGCTGAATACCAGGAACCGTTTGAAGTCGGGGTTCTGTCTCACTTCACCGCGCAGCTCGCTGAACACGTTCTCAGCGTCCTCGCCGTCATGTGGCTGCGGGTCCGGCATGCGGTTCAGGTACCAGCTGGAAACGAGGCCAAAGAGCGTGGAAATACCGAACAATATCGCGAATCCGGCCGCTCCGTTGAACACGCCCAGCAGCAGGCCGCCTGCCAGCGTTGTCAGGAAGCCAGCTGCACCTGCAAGCATGCCGCGCTTGCCGAAGAACTTTCCCCTCACCTTCTCCGGCACGAGGTCGCCTATCCATCCTGACCATGCAGTTACGCTCGCCGAAGCAAGGAGCTGGTACAGGCTGAGGAGGGCTATCAGCATGAATATCGCAATCCTTCCGTCCGGCAGCATTGGCCCGAACACGAACGGAAGTAGCGCTATCGGTATCCAGAGCAGCCTTGCCCACACTGAAGTTACGACGGACATCCGCTTGCGGCCCTTGAACTTCCTTATCAGCGGCGCCACCCACGGCTGGACCAGCGTACCGGCCAGCTTCGGAAGGGCGGAAAGAAGACCGATTTCCGCGGGGTTTGCACCCAGCGCAAGCGCGAACGGTATGCTGTATGTTCCAGTCAGCGTTGAGCTTACCGAGAAGGCTGTCCCGTCCGTCAGGCTGTCCCGCAGCCCTTTCTTCATCTCACGCTCGGTCAGCTTTGGCATGCCGTAAGTTTCTCCGAGCGCTAATAAAACCCTACTTGTCAACAGAAGCTTCGAGCCCCGCGAAGCGCAGGGCGGCCTTTACCGAGCGGTGGGCCGCTAGCACCCCACTACAGTAGCGGTGGATGTCAGATGTATTAAGCTCCTCAAGCTGCTTGCCTTCGGCTTTGGCCGCTCTGATTAGCGCCTTCCGCACTTGTTTCTTTGATTGCCATGTGCCACGGGGCACGTGTATTTTATCGATTGCTTGCATGCGATAACCGGCCTCTCGTAGGATGGCAATTGGCGAAGAATCGTAGTATCGCAGCAAACCGGAGTAGCCGAGCTCTTCAAAGTCCTGCGCTATCAACTGTTCGGGCCTTTTGCCGGTTTTTGCGAGCACGTCCTCGACCGTTTGGACGACATTGGCTTTGGCCTTCCAATAGTTATGAGGCGCAGTGCTCATGTCGCCGTCCTTGACTTCATGGCCGGCCTTTCTCAGCACCTTTGCTGGGGACCAGTCATTAACCTTTAGGGGCCCATACAATCCGTTGTCAATGAAATCTGCGGCTTGTAGCTCTTCCGGGGCCTTGTCCAGAGCATCCAACAACCAATTTACTACCCTGGCCATGTTGTGCGGGTTTTTCCAGAAGCGCTGCGGCAGCCGATCGAGGACCAGCCAGGGCGCTTCCGCCAAAGCGGAATCATAAAATTTTGTTCGCGGAGTTGTAAAACCGGTTTCAACGAAAGCCGCAAGAGGGGAAGAACCGTAATATCGAGTGATTAATCCTCCTAATTTTGCATCATAAAATTCTTCAAGCCACGGGTAAGGCCGGATCCTATATTCATGTTTGCCGACCAGTTCGGTCCTTTCAGTGTGCTCTTCTTGGAACTCGCCGACGAAGGCTTGCACCACGTACTTCCTGTGGTTGTATTTTTCCCAGAAGCCGCCGTCCCTCTTGTTCCACGGGGCCCTTTTCCTTGTGCCGTCCCTTAGCTCATACCATATCCCGACGCACTCGTCCCTTGAATAGACTTCTGCAATCCTTTCTCTTAGGTTCCTTTCCTCTCTCCCGCCCAGCCGCCCCTTAGACATATTCTGTAACCACTACTTTACAGTATATAAATTGTCCGCCCTTGGGCTCACTTGTCCACCGGCGTTTCCTTGAGCTGTTGCTCGAGCAGCGTGCCGGCCAGCTTGAGCAGTGCAGAATTAAATAGAAATGGATGGCGCAAGCTTGCTGTAGCTTTATAAGGGTTGCCAATTGTTATAGCTAGCACCAACTCGAAGCGTCATATTCGCGGCACTCATTGCCGCCTATTGATGCAATGTGAGATGATAACATGGGAATGTACAAGTACCTGCAGCAGACCTGGCAGTCGCCAGCGATGAAGGATATTCTGAAGCAGAGGCTGATAGAGTGGCGGCAGCAACCGACAATCCAGCGCATCGACTACCCATCAAGGCTTGATCGCGCCCATGCTCTGGGTTACAAGGCCAAACAAGGCTTCATTTTAGCTAGGGTACGGATCGGCAAGGGAACCAGCAAGCGTGAGGACACTTCCGGTGGAAGGAAGCCGCACAGCGTCGGCCAGTATGCCCGGCCTCCGGATGTCAACTTGCAGCACATAGCAGAGATGCGCGTCGGGAAGGCGTTCCCCAATCTCGAGGTCCTCAACTCCTACTACGTTGCAGAAGATGGCCGTGACCAATGGTTCGAAGTCATTCTTCTCGACCCCAACCATCCCGCCATAAGGTCCGACAGGACGGTCTGCTGGGTATGCGACCCCGCGAACCGCGGCCGTGTATTCAGGGGCCTGACGTCAGCTGCGAAGTCCCACCGCGGCCTGCGCGGCAAGGGCAGGGGCTTCGAAAGAAGGAACAACCCGCAGAAGCGCTAGTTCCTGCGCCAGGCATCTTCCGGAACTTCTATATAGACTGCACCGGGGTCTTCTGGAGCCTTCCTCCTGTCCTCCTCCTGCTTCACTAAATCGTATATCCATTCCTTCTTCAGCACCCAGTAATGTATCCTCCACTCTCGCCCATCGTACAGGGTCGTCTCCTCCCTGTCGGTCTTCAGCATGTCGGTTTCTTCCAGCATGTAGAACGCATCGCGGTCTTCTGGCTCCAACACGTTATCTAATATGCGGTCGTTGTAACCGAAGAAATGCAGGACATGCTCGGCCATCTCCCTGGCGGCTTCCTCGTCCATGTGATGGCTGCCTTCCCCTATCGATTCCCGTATGGCTGCCGTCAGTATGTCTACGGTGACTATCCTGCTGTCGTAGTGGCCATCCACGTTGTTGTCCACGGTCCCCGACTTCGTGGTGTCACGCCGGACCATCACTTGTTTCGTGGACGTCCGCGGCTGCTTCGGTACGTCGGGCCCGCGCTGTTCACTTTTTGCATCCGTATCTTGGCCAGGTTCTTGCTCCGCTTTGGCTTCCTGCTCCGACTTCATGAAATAGCAATTCGAGCTGCGGGACGTTCCTCCTCTTTCTGCACCAGATTCTTTCAACAACTTGTGCAGGTATCGGTCTTCATCTGACCTCACAGTTAGCCCCAGCTTTTTTCGAATGTCACGCATTTCCAAGCCGCTGCTTCCTGCTGCCAGGAGATATGAACGCAAATCCTGAAGGTCAACCTCGAAGTTACGTTTGCAGGGCGCGGCCATGATTTCTTCAGTTCTAAGGGACAGCCGCTTGCCGTCCACGTACAGCCCCTTATGCTTGATCCTCCTAATGTCCCTCTCGGAAATCCGCAGCTCGCAAACAGCGGCATTGTCATACTCCAGCATTTCCATCTCATACGCGTCCTTGAGGGACGGTATCTCGATGTCCTGCCCCACAGTATATTTTATCCTGATAAGTCCCGGCAACCGCTCGACTGTGACATCATCGCTCACAGCCATCTAACTCTCATTTCAAGCTGTACCTAGTACCGCGCGTTTTACCTTCTGCCTTCACACCAACCACCTCGAGCGCCTGCTTGGCCTTGTAAACCGAATCGAACCCCATGTGCCCGATTATCTGCGGCATGGAACGCGGTCTCTTCAGGTATCTCATTAGTTTGTTTGACTGCGCATCATCGCCGGACACCCTTTTCCTTGCGTGCCGCTCCTTGATGGGCTCTGCCAGTCTTTTGTCGTCGACAGCATGATGACCGTCACTGATGTCCACATCATAGCGGCCGTCACCATACATTTGCACGTCTACCAAAGGCCCGTCCGGACCGTAGAACCCGTAGGTCCTTTTCTTTTCGTTGTACTTCACACCGAAGCCGCCGGGCAGCTGTATCTCAGCTGTGCCATCCTTCGGGTTGCCCTTAATCTTGAAAGGCATGGGCAATTAACTACTCGAAACGGATTTATAGTGGAACCTAAGGCGGTTACAGCGGTTTATTAACCACTGCAACCTCTATTTCTTAGTAGCCAAGCCGTCCACTGCCCAAGGCAGGACGGCGGTGCGTGATCGAACAATGAAATTTTACGACCTATGCTTGCGCAGCAACCTTTGCGGTGGAACGAGTTCAGTCGAGGAGCTAACGAGGTATGCAGAGCTGCTCGGTTATTCTGGCATAGTTGTTTGCGATGTATGGCAGGGCCCCGAAAAGCTGGCTGTGCTAAAGGCAGAACTCGCCAGGGTTCAAGCTCAAACCAAGGTCGAACTGCTGCTCGGCGCAGAGATTGCTGTGAACTCGCCGTCCGAACTTTCAACGGCGCTTGACGCCGTGCGCTCGCTGGTCCCAATCGTCGCCGTCAGCGGCGGGACCTTTGCGATCAACCAGATCGCCTGCAACGATTCGCGTGTGGACCTATTGCTTCATCCCGAACTCGGCCGCCTAGACCCCGGACTGGACGAGGCCTGTATCGCCGCGGCCGCGCGGAACGGGGTTGCCATTGCGTTGGACTTCCGCCAGGTCCTGTACAACTACAGGAAACAAAGGAGCGCGCTGCTGCAACGGATGACAGCGAACGTGAAGCTCGCTGTGGCGAGCAGGGCACCTCTCGTTGTAGTAAGCAGCGCCCAATCCGTCTGGGACATGCGCGACCCCCGCGAACTGATCGCCCTCGCCAGTGTTCTAGGCCTCGACTTCGCCCGGAGCTTTGCAACGCTCAGCGATGCGCCGGCGCGCATCGTCGAGCGCAGGACCGGCAAACCGTCGGTTGATGCGGAACCGGAGCAGGTGGTTGGCGAGGAAAAACCTGAGACGGCGCAGGAGCTTAACAAGCAAAGTGATGATGCTGGCCCAATGCCGGACATGGCGGCAAAAATGTAGGTGAAATGAATGATTGACCGACCGCTCCCCCTCAATCCGGACCTGCGCGACAAGCGGAGGTATCTAGCATACCAGGTGCTATCCAAGAGCAAGCTCAACCAGGTGGACATCCACAACGCGGTATGGCACGGCCTCCTGAACTTTTTAGGTGAACATGGTTCGGCCGAGTGCGAGGCCGGCGTGGTAAGGACGGTATGGGACGAGGCCAAACAGCAAGGCTTGGTAAGATGCAATCACACTTCTGTTGAAAGGGTCCGCACAGCTCTAGCCCTTATGCAGCGCATCAGCGACGTTCCTGTGCTTGTACGAGTGCTAGGCGTTAGCGGGACAGTCAAGGCCGCCCAGCGCAAGTACTTTGGTGAAAGGGACCTAGCGGCGTTCGTACAGTAGAATCGTTTTTAAGTGTCACATGGCATTTCATGGTGTGTTGGAAAACATTGGTGTGCTTGCCGCCATCGGCGCGATGCTCTGCTGGGGGTTCGGCGACTTCTTCATCCAGAAGACGGCAAGGAAGCTTGGCGACGTCGAAGCGCTTTTCTTCATCGGCCTGTTCGGTGCGGTCGCGCTCTTCCCTTTCATCTACGGCGAGTTGCCGCTCGTCTTCTCGAACTCGAACGTCCTTGCGGCCCTGTTCTTCCTCGGTTTCTCCACACTGGTGGTCAGCATAGTGAACTTCCAAGCTTTGAAGGAGGGAAAGATATCGGTAGTCGAGCCCGTTCTCGAACTTGAGCTTCCTCTCACGATACTTTTTGCGATGTCCGTGCTCAGGGAAAGTCTGACCCCGCTGCAGCTCATTCTCTCATCCGCTGTGTTCCTTGGCGTGATCCTGATATCGGTATCCAAGCTGGACTTCAGGAACCGCCACTTCCTCGAGAAGGGTGCGCTGCTTGCTGTGGTCACGTCGTTCGGTTTCGCTTTCATCAACGTCTTCACCGGCAGCATGGCCCGGCAGACCTCGCCGTTGCTGGCCATATGGTCGGCATGGACGGTGTTCTCTATATTCTGCCTGGTCTATCTCTGGCACAAGAAAGGTCCCGCAAGGATAGTCACGGATGCGATAAGGTCGGAAAAGATAGTGTTCGCAGAAAGCATCCTCGATACCGCGGCATGGGTCCTGTTCGCAATCGCGATGGTCAACATCCCTGTATCCATGGCGACCGCGATATCCGAGAGCTATCCGGCGATAGCGATATTCCTCGGTATAGTCGTTAACAAGGAAATGGTGAAGCGCCACCAGTTCGCCGGCATGGGACTTGCTCTGGTATCCAGCATCGCGCTCGCGCTTCTCGTTTAGGGCAGATTTATAAACCTCTCTTATCATATAGCGAGCAACCAATCTTGTTGTGATTACATGGAAGCGATGCCGGAATTCATGGGATACGACCGTGCCATAGTCACGTTCTCGCCTGACGGAAGGCTGTTCCAGGTGGAATATGCCAGAGAAGCTGTGAAGCGCGGCACCACCTCATTAGCATTGGTGTTCAAGGACGGTGTTGTGTTCGTTGCAGCCAGGCCATTGCCCGAGCTTGCGATCCCGAACGGAGGCAGCGACAAGGTCCACCAGATTGACGATAACTTGGGAACAGCGATCAGCGGCTTCCTTGCAGACGGCCGCGTGCTGATTGATATAGGAAGGCTGAAGGCGCAGGTTTATCGTTTGACCTATGACGAGCCTCTCCATGTCCTTGGCGCGGTCAAGGAGGTTTCCGACAGGATGCAGCTCTACACGCAGTTCGGCGGTGTCCGCCCATTCGGGGTGGCTTTGCTCTTGGGAGGTGTCGACGAGCAGGGCCCGCAGCTGTACGAGATAGACCCTTCATCTGCTTATTATGCATGGAAGGCGCAGGCGATTGGCAAGGGCGCCGCCGAGGCACTCAAGGTCCTGAAAAAGGGATGGAAGGAGAACATGAGCGAGGAAGAGGCGATTGCCCTCGGTGTTGAAGCGCTGAAGGCCGGCGAGAAAGGTGTTAAGCCTATAGAGACCGAGATTGCTGTCGCTACAGCAAAGAAGTGGAGGAAGTGGGTCGGCGAGGAAGGCGTGAAGCAGATAAAGAAGTTCTGGTGAATTCATGATAACTTGTACACGAGAAGTTGATTACATTGTCCGTATCAGTAGACAAGGCCGTTATTGCTAGACTGGCGCGCTCAGGGAAGAAGTACGAGATACTGGTCGACCCGCACGCCGCGCTTGCTGTGAAGACCGGAAAGGAGCTAGTTGTCGATGATGTTCTTGCTGCACCTGAAGTCTACGAGGACGCGCACAAGGGCACGCGCCCGACTGCCGAAGAACTTGGCAAGGCGTTTGGCACCACCGACATCAAGCAGCTTGCCACCCGCATTATCAGGGAAGGCGAGGTCCAGCTCACCACAGAGCAGCGCAAGGCCATGCTAGATGAAAAGACAAAGACCATCTCCGTCCTCATCTCAAGGCAAGGAGTTGATCCAAGAACAGGCGCTCCCCACCCGCCCGACCGCGTCTTGCGGGCGATGGAACAAGCAAAGGTTCGCATAGACATAGAGAAGCGCCCCGAGGACCAGGTAGAAACTGTCCTAAAGGCGCTGCAACCGATCATCCCAATACGGTTCGAGCGCGTGACTGTTGCTGTTAGGATACCCACCCAGTATGCCGCCAAAGCGGCGGGCCATGTCCGTAACTTTGGTACGCCGAGCCGCGAGGAATGGGGCTCCGACGGCAGCTACATGGCCGTGCTCGAGATACCCGCCGGCCTGCAAGGCGAACTGATGGACAAGATGAACAACCTCACCCACGGCGAGGTCCAGGTCAAAATCATGCGCCGGGAGGGCGCTTAAAAAGTCTGGCATGATGATGAAAGGAGTTGATTGTATGGAAGCTAAGAGTGAACTGCTGGTGCGCGAACGCGCGCTGGTCACGCCCGGGGACGTGATAGCCCGGGGAATGGAATACCTGCCCGGTCCGGGCACTTATCGCGAGAACGGCGAGCTCAAGTCGAAGGTGCTTGGCCTGGTCAGGCTCAAGGAGCGCCTTGTCACTGTGGTATCGCTGTCCGGCGTCTACGTGCCTAAGCCAGGCGACGGCATAATCGGAAAGATATCCGACATGTCCGCGACCTTCTGGATCGTGGACCTGAACAGCCCCTATGATGCGCTTCTGAACATCAGCGAGGCGGTGCCCGAGTTCGTAGAGCATGGCACCGACATTTCCGTCTATTATGACATCGGCGACGTCATCTATGTCAAGGTGTTGTCCGTCAGCAGGACCAAGAACGTCAGCCTGACGATGAACGATTACCGCGCGAAGAAGCTGCTCGGTGGTCGCTTGCTGACAGTGACCGCGACCAAGGTACCGAGGGTCATCGGCAGGGAAGGCAGCATGATAGAACTGATCAAGAAGTACACCGGTTGCCTGATAACCGTCGGCCAGAACGGCGTCATCTGGGTCAAGGGCCCGAACGAGGACCTTGCCGCGCGCACCGTCCACCTGATAGAGCGCGAGGCGCACATAGAAGGCCTCACAGAACGCGTGACGGAGTTCCTGGAAAACGAAACCAAGGGCAAACCGGCTGCACAGCAGCTACAGGAGGGTGATTGAATGGGCGGATCAAAAGTTGGCGCACCGGAGCACCTGATAATCAAGGGAAAGCGGCTTGACGGCCGAACACCAGGCGACTTCAGGCCAATAACTACCGATGTGGGCGTGCTTTCGCACGCGAAGGGCTCGGCAGTCTTCAGGTTCGGCAACACGTGGGCGATGGCAGGAGTGATGGGCCCGCACGAGATGCACCCCAAGGGCCTGCAGGACCCCGCCAATGCGACACTGCGCACCAGGTACTTCATGGCGCCTTTCTCCACGTGGGAACGGAGCAGGCCCGGCATGAGCCGCAGGTCCACAGAGATAAGCAAGGTCATCAAGGAGGCCATGCAGCAGGTGCTGTTCCTGGAGGAATATCCGAAGACGGCCATTGACTTATACATGGAGATACTTCAGGCGGACGCCAGCACGAGGATAGCCGCAATCAATGCGGCGAGCATGGCCATGGCCGACGCCGGCATCCCCATGCGCGACCTGATAAGCGCGGTCAGCGTCGGTCGCGCCGACGGTGTGCTCATCCTGGACGTTGCAGGTTTGGAAGACAACTTCGGTGACGTCGACATGGCAGTTGCCACTGTAGCTGACAAGGACCAGTTCGTGCTGCTGCAGGTGGACGGCATCATAACCCGCAAGGAGTTCGAGACCCTGCTGGGCATGGCACGCAAAGGTATTGCAGAAGTCTACCGTAAACAGAAGGAAGCTCTCATCAGGCGCTATCCGGGAGCAACAATGGAGGCGGTTCAATGAAGGAGAATTTCATGCGCAAGCTGATCGAAAGCGGCAAGCGGCTTGACGGCCGCGCCTTCGACCAGTACAGGCCGATACAGATAGAAACAGGTATCGTGACCAGCGCCGAGGGCTCCGCCCGCATAAGGATGGGCAAGAGCCTTGTGGTTGCAGGAGTCAAGCTGGACGTCAAGGAGCCCTATCCTGACACTCCGAACCAGGGCAACCTGATGGTCGATGGGGAGTTCATCCCGTTTGCATCCCCGGAGTTCGAGCCCGGCCCTCCGAGCGAGGAAGCCGTGGAGCTTGCACGAGTGGTCGACCGTGCCGTGCGCGAGTCCCACTGCATCGACCTTGAGAAGCTCTGTATAACCCCGAGCGAGCTGGTCTGGGCGGTCAACATTGACATCCACGTGCTCGACCACGACGGCAACCTGATAGACGCCGCCTGCCTTGCTGCAGTAGCTGCATTATTGACCGCGCGCTTCCCCAAGTTCGACAAGGAAACGAAGGCGGTTGTGCGCGACCAGAAACCGGCCTCTGGAGAAAGATTGCCTGTAGTTGACAGGCCCGTGGAAGTCACAATCTGGAAGCTTGCCGGCAAGCTGCTGATAGACCCCGAAATGGAAGAGCAGGAATCAGCAGAAGCCCGCGTGACCATGGCCACCAAGGAAGATGGAAGGTTGTGCGCGATGCAGAAGGGCGGCAAAGGGTTCTTCACCTCAAACGAGCTCTTGCAAGCGGCTGACTTGGCCGTTGAAAAGGGAAACGAGCTGCGCGCCATGCTGCCAGCTTTATAAACATCAGCGCGCACCTTTGCGTAGATTCTTATGGCCAACGTCAAGGCAGGGAGCACCGGCCGTTTCGGACCGCGCTACGGCACGCGAACCAAGAAGATCGTAGCTGTGATAGAGGCCGAGCAGAAGAAGCCGCAGGCATGCCCGCGCTGCGAGCGCAAGACCGCTGAAAGGATAGCAAGTGGGATATGGTGGTGCGGCAAGTGCGGCCATAAGTTCGCCGGAGGCGCCTATTTCCCGCGCAGCATCGTTGCCACAGAGATTCTTGCAAAGCTCGAGGCGGCCAGGGCCAAGGTGACAAAAGCAGGGCCCGGCGAGGAAAAGGGAGTTGAAAAATCATGACTGAGTATGTTTGCCTGAATTGCACCAAGGCCATGGACTGGGACCAGATCAAGGAAAGGGTGCGCTGCCCCTATTGCGGCTACCGCATCGTCGAGAAAGCCAGGCCAAAGACCGTGGTCAAGGTTCCCGCAAAGTGAGCGCGTGAACAAGGCCACCGTCGAGATTGAGACTGACGACCCGAGCATCATAGTCGCGGCATTGAAGCCCGACCTCTCACAGTCGCACAAGTTTGAGGCGTCTTTAAATGCGAGCGGTCGCAAGTTGGTGCTGACCGTCCAATCTGCCGAGATGGGTGGCCTGTCTGCAGGACTGGCCAGCTACCTGCGGCTGATAAGGGCGGCCAAGGAAGCAAGCGAGTTGAAATGAATGCCTGAAACGCCGATGCCTTTGCCGCCTGCCGCGCAACAGTTACTCTTACAGATGCAGACCTTCCAGCAGCAATACCAGGCTTCTGCAATGCAGAAGGAAGGGCTGATGCTCCAGAATCTCGAACTCGACAAGGCGTTGGAAGAACTTGCGAAGACCAAGGACAACGAAGACGTCTATAAGGCAGTCGGTCCCATCCTCGTGAAGAGCAATAAGGCTGAACTGGTCAAGGAACTCGGGGAAAAGAAGGAGACGGCAGAGCTACGCCTGAAGTCCATCGATAAGCAGGAAGAGAAACTCAAGGAGAAGCTTAAAGAGACCCAGGACAAGCTACAGGCACTTCTTTCAGGCGCAGCAAGACCGAAGTCCGGCGCAGGGCAATGACGCGGTCCTAGAAAACCCTTGTATCCGTGTCAAACTTCTGATAACGGTCCGCTTCGCCAAGCACGCCTAACGGGTCCACGACATCCAGCGCGATTTCCCTTGGGATGCCGAAGCCGAGAAGGTAGTTGACCTTGCTGTCCGGGTCCGCCTGCGGGCGCTCCGCCTCATAGTCCGCAAGGAGCTCCTCCGCATATTCAGTGTTGATTGCGTCAGTCAGGTTGTCTGGATTGGACGTGCCTGCCTTATCTTCCCTGAAGACGTCCGCATACCTTACAATCTCTACGACGCGGATTACGTCATTTCGGGCGTTTTCAACGCTCACTTGATCATTTCCTGCAGTACTCATGCTTACACCTGACGATGATACATCTGTGTGCTTTTTGGATCGTAATCCTGACCGACATTGCTGTCGTATTTCTGCCTGCCGACGGCGCAACGAACGGCCAAAGGTCCGCTTTCGGACAGCTGAATCCTTTCAGAGATTAGTTGCTGCTGGTCCATTTCATCTGCCATTACTTGTCACCGTAATTCCTCAATTTTCGGGTAAGGCAGGGCGCCAGTGTTGAGCCCGTGTTCGAAGTTTAACACTCGTACATGCCCGGCGTAACTATCGCATTGCTCGGGTTCGAGCTTCACTTCCTCGACAGGCTGATAGTTGCGTATCGCCTTCTGGACCTTTTCGGCCGTGGCCGTGTCCGTGGTAACGATTACGAAACTGCCATCTCCCATCTTCCTTTGTTTCAATTGTTCACTGTTGCCAACCGCCGTCAAGATGTGCTCGTAAACTGGCCGGCCGTCCGGCCCGAAGTGGAATTCAACCGGAACGGATTTCTTGGTGGCATACGCCCCGCTTCCTGTCGGACCTGCAGAGTTACCATTATCGTAAGTACCATCGTTGCAAATGGACATATTCATCTCTTTAACAAAAGCAACGTAACTTGGCTTTTCATTAACAGCAGGCATCTTTTCATTATCAGGCATCTATACCACCTATACGACAATTGACGCATCTGGGGTATTTAAACCTTACTCTTTTCACTCCCTGCGGCGAGTATTAAAAACCCCGTACTTCTATATCCACACTGTGACACCACTTGCGTGATATGACTCCGGCACAAAGGGCCGGCGAGGGAAAGGTAGCCGATGCTATCAAGGCACTTGCTGAAGGCAAGAAAAGTATCCTGATACTGACGCATCACAACGCCGACATCGATGCCGTTGCTTCTGCCCTGGCAATGCACGTCGGCCTCAAGCAGCTAGGGATTGAAACCGACATCGGGGTTGCAGAAAGCATAGCCAAACCGACCCACAAGCTGGCCGCCGGTTTCGCTTTCAAGATTGACCCGGACTGTTCCGCTTACGACACCGTCATCCTTGTCGAGACCAGCGTGCCCGAGCAGCTGGCTTCCGTGAAGAACGTCCGCGCCGACATCATAGTTGATCATCATCCGCCCGGCAAGCTCGTTGAAAAGGCAAAGGCGGTCTGGATTGACGAAGATGCGAAGTCCGCGAGCCAGATGATATACCACCTCCTGCGTGAGCTGGATGTGTCCATAGACAGGCAGCTGGCAATGTTCATAGCCGCGGGAATGGCGGCTGACACCGCACACCTGCGGCTGGCCGGGCTGCCCGAGTTCGAGATCCTTGTGGAACTGATGCGTATAGGTGCACAGTGGGACGAGGTTCTGAAACTGATTGAGACTCCTGTCGACAAGAGCGAGAGCATTGCCGTGCTTCTTGCGGCCAACCGCATGCAGCTCTGGAAGATAGGCGACCTGGTCCTTGCCTTCTCGAACGTGAAGAGCCACGAGGCGGCGGCCGCACGCAACTTGGTCAAGCTCGGCGCGGACATCGCTGTGGTCATCGCTGAGAAGGAGCAGGAAGTGCGCATCTCCAGCAGGAGCCGCCCTTGGACGGAGAAGGCCGGAATTGACCTGAGCGTCATCTTCAAGGAAGTTGGTAAGCTGATAAACGGCAGCGGTGGCGGCCACGCCCAGGCAGGCTCAGCTAATGGTTACGACAAGACGGGAATAGAACCTGCAATCAAGTACATCAGGCGCGAGATCGAGAAAACGGTTGGAAAGCAAGGAAAGCGGTTGGAATAGGCGCAACCAATAGCGGCCTTTAAAAAGTCCAGCGCCGGAGCTTGGTCTGAAGCTTATGGTGGGTGCTCATGTTCGACAAGATAATTCCCCTTCTGCAACAGGTTGCGTCCGACCGGACCGTACCAAGGAATGTTAGATCCAAGGTTGAGAACTCCATCAAGGTCCTCCAGGACTCCAAGGAAGACATCAGGGTAAGGATCGGTACTGTTATTGCAGACCTTGACGAGGTCGCGAACGACCCCAACATCCCGATGTACACCCGCACGCAGGTCTGGAACATCGTAACCGCTCTTGAGGCCATGCGCCAGCAGCAATAAGTTCCCTCCAAGCCTCCGTGAAGCCGGCGCGTTTAAATACTATCACTTCTTAATAGTAAATACTTTAGATGTGGTGTGATGATTGAAAACGAAATCGGCCTTGTGAATCCTGGCATGTTCAAAAGGAACCGCAGGTTCGAGAAGAGCCTAAAACGCACGATGGCCGGCCACGGCATATCCGTCGATGATTTCAGCGTTTACGAGACTAGCTCATCCAACACAGCCTGTACCAGCAATTTGAAACTGTTCGGTTGCGCTGAAGTTGCCTACTATGACGAGAAAAATGAAAACGGCATCGCTTCTTATTCGCCCCTAAGGAACACGGTGGTCATACGAAATGACAAAATTCGTATGATGGCACGTACGAATAGATGCAGTTATCAGACAGAGAGGATTGGGACGGGCGGCCACGAGATCGTTCATAAATGGCAGCTCGAAGAGGGCATACCTGTCAGTGAGCTGCAAGCGTGGAGAATCCAGCTGGACAATAAAATAAGGGGCTTGCGGCCGTTCCTGTGTAGTTTTGACCTGTTGGACCCGATGAACGTCATAAACATGGACGATGAGATAGTTTGGAAGCCCAGGGGCGCCGTCATGGACGGGCTCCTCATTAAATATGGAAGCCGTGAATACGGCGAACTCCTTGAATGGTCGGAAAGAGTCCAGGATGAGATGGAAAAGTTTGACATCTGCCGTGATCTGGACTGTGAAAGCTCCGAGACGGTGAAATACTACAAAGCGCTTGCGGCGACCGAACGGAAGGTGGAGAAGAAATTCAAGCGCGAGATAAACGCCGAGTTCGATGAAATATTCAACGCGCCGATACCGCGGGCGATAGAACGCAACTCAGGCATCCTCGAGCGGTACGGGGCCTCTGAGATATTCGCGTGTCTATGGAAAGCGCCGATTATACCGCATTATGACATTGCAGATAATCAGGTTTTACCGGCAAACGAGGAACGTAACATGGCGGACCTCCTCTTTGTTTACAAAAAGCTCTGCAAAGAGGGCTTCGACCCGGCAACTTCTTTCAGGATAATCGCACCGATGGGTCTTCCCTCGAACATAAGGCGCTACGCGAAGAAGAACAGGGACCCGATATTCAGGAAGCTCGTACGCAAAAACGGGGAATTTAGGGACTTCGTTGGCGTTGCAAGGAAGGTCGATTCGGACGTCCAGACCGTTGACGCCTATCTGAAGAGCAAGGGCATGTAATCAGGAAAATCTGCTCCCTACAGGCCGGTAAAATCAAATATTTAAGTGACTTATACGCAATACTAGGCACACGTTTTGGAGGTCGAGAAAAATGGTTTTTGAAAAGCTTTTCGGCAAGGGCATGGCAGAACTCGGCGAGGATGCATATGTCGAGCTCGAAACAGGCGCTGTTGAAACCCCAGGAGGCAAGGTCGCCATCAAGGTGGACAAGATAGAGGACTTTGCAGACTCCGATCGCATCCAGAAGCACCTGCGCGACGGCTCGATAGTCATCGTGAAGATAAAGCCCCTCAAGGAGAAGGACCTGTCCGAGCTGAAGAGGGCGATAGACAAGCTGCGCAAGACCTGCATCGCATGCAGCGGGGACATCGCCGGCATTGACGAGGACTGGATAATCCTCACGCCCAAATTCGCCCACGTGGCGCGTGATTAGGGCATTTTCCTCCTTTTCTCCTGATTAGCTTCAGCTGTATAGCTGCTAATAAGGTCCGGTATAAGGTTTTTATATCGGATATTACAAGTTGTAACATAGGAAATTACAACTGGTAACCATGCCTGCCTCAGAGATAGACAGCATAAGCGAGAGCGAGATAGTCCTCATCCTCACCAGCGCAGAGAAGTACGTCAGCACGACCATGCACGTGCTGAAGACCATGATAAACCAGAGGAAGCGTGAGTGCATCTACGTGACCATAAACAGGCCGTACAAGGTCATGGCCAACATCCTCAAGGAGGGCAAGATAGACACAGGGAGCATATTCTTCATAGACATGATAAGCAAGATGACCAATATAGTAGCGGACGGAGCGGAGGATTGCCTGTTCGTCTCGTCCCCCGATTCCCTTACCGAACTTTCCATAGCCATAAACGAGTCCGTGAAGAACAAAGGGAGCAAAAACAAGTTCTTATTTTTTGATAGCCTTTCGACACTTTTGCTTTACAACCAGGCCGGCACCGTGACCAAATTTGCGCATTTCCTTCTTGGAAAAATGAAGACCGACCTTGTGGAGACGATCATAATAAGCCTGGAGAAGGAGATGGATGAAAAAATGATAAATCAATTGTCGGTCTTCGTGGACAAGGTGATAAAGGTGAATTGTAAATGAAGAACCTGATAAGTCAGGAGGGCATCGGTCCCAAGGAACTCTGCAAAAGGATAGGAAAATACAAGGGCGGCATAGACGAGGAAATGGCAGAGCTGTACAAAAAGATTTCGAAGGATATCGGTTCCAAGGGCAAACGGACCGAGGACGACGCCCTGGTGGACAAGATACTGCTGAACTTCTCGGAAATCGTGTGCATGGAACTTCACCAAAACAGCCAAGCTGATGGGCCGATAAGCTTCGTGATGGACTACCTTGTCAAGAACAAGATACCCGCGTCCTATACCGAAAAGTTCATTTTCGGCTTCAAGGAAATCATTGTACCTTACCTGCAGAAGGAGTTTTCCGAAAGGTATTACGCTTACTTCACCGCCCAGAAGCTGGTTGACGAAGCGCTGAGGAAGATATGGATGAAGTCCATGGACAGGTATTACCACTTTACCATAGGGGCCATTGAGGAAAGCGCGAAGCGGTACAGGGCGCTCTTTGAATCGTCAAGGGATGCCATAATGACCCTTGAGCCGCCGAGCTGGAAGTTCACTTCCGGGAACGCTGCCACGGTGAGCATGTTCCGCGCGAAGGACGAGAAGACCTTTACCTCATTGGGGCCATGGGAGGTCTCCCCAAAGTACCAGCCGGACGGCCAACTCTCGGCCCTGAAGGCAAAGAAGATGATAATGAAAGCGATGAAGGAAGGTTCGAACTTCTTCGAGTGGACACACAAAAAGCTGGGCGGCGAGGATTTCCCGGCGACAGTGCTACTGACCAGGGTGGAACTTGACGGCAAAAAGCTGCTACAGGCCACGGTAAGGGACATAACGGATGAAAAAAAGGCTGAAAAAAATCTCAGGGAAAGCGAGGAAAAGTGGCGCTCCCTAGTTGAGAACGCCCCTGATATAATAATGATGGTGGAGCATGACGGCACAATCAAGTTCATCAACCGCACAGTTTCATCATTTTCCGTAGAGAAAACTATCGGGACCAGTATCTATGACTATACGCCGCCGGAATACCACAAGACACTGAAAAGTTCCATCGAACGGGTGTTCCGCACGGGAAGACCGACCAGCTATGAATCCGCCGGAGCCGGCCCGGACGGCTCTGTCTCCTGGTACTTCACAACCGTCGGCCCAATAAAAAACAACGGAAGGGTCACTGATGTTATTTTGATTAGCAGGGACATCACGGATCAGAAAAGAGCCAATGAAAAACTCAAGGAAAGTGAAGAAACATTCAGGAGCATATTCGAGAATGCGGGGGACGGCATACTGATCGCGGACTTAAAGAACAGGAAGTTCGTGATGGTCAACAAAAAGATCTGCAGGATGCTCGGATACGGTAAGAAAGAACTGCTGAAGCTGGATGTTTCCAAAATACACCCGAAGAAGGACCTTCCCCATGTGGTAAGGGCGTTCAAGATGCAGGCGCAGAAGAAGATGAATGTGGCCAGGGGCCTGCCCGTGCTCAGGAAGGACGGGACCGTGTTTTACGCGGACATAAGCTCTGGTCCGTTCGTCCTTAAGGGGAAAAGGTACCTGATGGGCTTCTTCAGGCCGGTCGGCGGAACATAAAACAAAGGGTGAAACCGCTCACGTAAACCCGCTGGCTGCCAAGCTCCTTGACATCAAAAACGCCAGCAAATATTGAACAATTTGACATTTCTTCATGAAAGTTTGGAATATTGTTAAAATTTTACGCCGCGTAAAAAGCATTTATATACCATTTGCAAGAATACATTTTAAGATTTGATGTTATGAAAAACGTACACAAAGGGCTAAAGGCCTTCGGCCTGACCGAACTGGAAGCCAAGGTGTACCTGAAGCTGCTCGAGCTAAGGCGTTCCAGGGTCACGAAGCTGGCCGAAGCGGTCAAAATCACCCGCACGCAGCTCTACCCGCTGCTGGAGAAGCTGATAGAGAAAGGTTATGTTACCAAGGTGGACCACAGCCCGGCAATATATTCGGTTACAGATCCGGAGAGGATGGAAGCCATGCTGGAAAGGTGGCTGGCCGAGCAGACAAAACTGGTAAATGAAGTACGGGCCTTCCTCAGGAAGGCGAAATAGGCCTTACCCGGCGCTTTCGAGAATTCTTTGTAATACATAATATTACAAAACTTAAGTGTGTCGAGCACCACGTATTGGACATGGGAAACGGCAACAGCATCAAGCGGGTTTTGCGCGTAGTGGGTCTTACAAACCTGGAGGCAATCGTCTACATGAAGCTCCTTCAGATGAAGCGCACCAATGTAACGAGCCTTGCCCGCAGGACTGGTGTCACAAGGACGCAGCTATACCCGCTTCTGGAGAAGCTTGCCGAGAAGGGCTTTGTAAATGAGAGCGGGGACAGGCCGACCACATATTCGGTGGTGGAGCCGGAAAAATTTATGGTAATCCTTGAGAAATGGATAAAAGAGCAAAACAAATTAATCAAGGAGGCACGGAAGGTCCTCAAAAGGATGAAGACGTAATCAGCGCCCTACCGGATCGAACTCGAAAACGCAGTGCGGACGGTTGGCCCCTTTGCATGTCACGGCCTTCATTCTGTACGTCTTGTTGGATGCGCGGGAGATTATTCCGGCAAGCATACCCTGGATGAATTTACAATTGCCCTTTGAACCGATTTTATGGAAAGGGCAGCTTTCCATTTCAAGGAAAATCTTGTTCCCCCTCAAATTCACGCCTGCCATGCTTCCTATGTCCAGCTTTTCCAGGGCGGTCTTGATAAGGAGCGGCACGCTTTTAATCCCGCTTTTACGCCCCGCCTTCATCATGCTGGAGCCGACGTATTTCCCGGAAAAATACACTATTTCTGCGCCGTTGGGCTGGGTTTCCATGATTGCACTGTTGAGTATCCCAAGCAACGCCGAGCCGGCCTTGGGCATGCCGCCGTCCAGGAGCATCCTCGCAAGTTTTTCTGTGCACATGGCGACACCAGCACCGTTATGTAATAGTAATTGTTACACAGCCTTATAAAGATTGGCGGACGTTTTACGGCAAAAAGGGCCGTGCCAAAAAAAAGAGGGGGGGGGTGACATCGTCACCCTACCCTATTACATCCACAGTGTCGCTGCCCTTGAAGTGCACCTCCCACACCTTCCCTGTGACCGTCAGCTCCGCTTCGCCGGGGCTGAGCAGCTCTGAGACGGCCTGCCTATCGAACTTCACCATCAGGTCGGCTATGCCGTCGCTGTCATAGTCGCCCACCTCAGAAGGGCCTGTCGCCGGGACAACGCCCTCCAGCAGGACGGCCGAAGTATCTATCGTGGACAGGTCATAGCCGTCAACCTCTATGTAGGCCGTTATCCACTTGCCATTGCTCCCCAGGTTGATAGTGTCCGGGTCTATGTCTATCGTTGCATCCACAGGGTTGCTCCCGAAGACCAGCACCTTGCTATTCGTGCCCACGTATATTTTATAGTTTTCTATTATGGGCGACGAGGAGGTCGGTGTGCTCGACGAGTAGTCCCAGATCAGGCTGCCATCGACCTCGCTCAGCATGTAGATGTGCCCGTCGATGGAGTTCACAAGCACCTTACCGTCAGATACGGCGGGCGAGGCCTTCACGTCATCGGCGGTCGCGTAGATCCAGCGGAACCCGCCCGTGGAATTAAGGGCGTATACATTGTTGTCATTGGAGCCGACGTAGATGTTGCCGCTGTCCTTGTTGACCGCGGGTGAGGATATCACCGGGCCGCCGGTCGTATAGTTCCACACCAGGGCGCCCGTGCTCCTGTTCAGGGCGTACACATTGCCGTCAGCCGAGCCGACGAACACCTTTTCCTGATTTTCCGGGGTGGTCGGGGTCGAATTGACGTCCCCGCCTGTCGTGTAGGCCCATTTTTGCTTCCCTGTCGAGACGTTGATGGCGTACACCTTGTTGTCGGCGGAGCCGACGAACACCACGCCGTTCTCGTATATGGCAGGTGACGAGATGACGGGCCCGGCGGTCCTGAATTTCCATATGGCGCTACCAGTGGAGTTCAGCGCGTAGACGACGCCGTCATCGGCGCCGAAATATATCTTGCCTGTCCCGGGTATTGTCGCCGGGGAGGACCTTATGTTGCCTCCTGCGGTATAGTTGTATATCGTCGCGCCGTTGGTTTTGTTCAACGCATACATCTGGGTACCTGAACCGACGTAAAGGCGGTTGCTGCTGTTGTCGTAGAGCGGAGTCGATTTCACGCCTGTCCCGAGGTTTTTCGACCACCTGAGGAAATGCGTCATGTCGTTGTACGCGTAAACATAGCTGGCGTTAGAGGCTATGAACAAGGTACCGTAGGTGTGCGCGGCATCGGTATCGTAGATGGGCGTGGAGAAGCCGACGCCGATATTGTACTGCCAGAGAAGCTGCGGGCTCGACGGCAAAGGGCACGTCGCATACCCGCTGTGGTGCCAGTCATGGTGGAACATTTGCCAGACGCCACCACCGCAGCACGCCAATGCAGTCCCTGCGCCGAAGAAAAGAAATGAAAGGGCCAGCGCAGAGAACATAGTTAGTATAGGTTTAATTTTTGACATGCATTACATTGCACCTGAACCAGCTTAAACACGTTTGGAAAATTTTATCAAAAAAATGTCCAAATTTTTTAACGCTTAAATCCGCATTTTCCGATTTAACTATATGGCATTGTCCAAATACGACAAGGGGCTGCTCGAGTTCATGTACCGGCTGACGCTGCACAGGACATACATGAACTCCATCGAGATTTCCAAGGCCATAAAAGTGCAAGGGAAATCGGTAACCGACAGGACCGTGAGAAGGTGGTTCAATTACCTGCATGCGCACCATTTCGACTATTTCCCGAGACCGAAACATAATAGATTCGGCCTGCAGAGCATACGAGTCCTTTCCGACATGGATGAAAATGTGCTAAAGGCCGTCCCGCACAAGCTCGATGTCGTTAAAGGCATAGACCTCGGGACGTTCAAACCATGCTTTTTGGTCACATATCTCATACCAAAGGGGTGCGCGGGACAGTTCAGGAAGTTCTGGTCGATCGCCCTGCAAAGGGGCCTAATAAGCTATTATCGCATATTCGAATCCAGGTGTCCAGTCTATTTTTACTCGCCGTTCCATGAACTCGTGGGGGACGACGGCCGGATGAATTTCCCGGAAAACTACGATGCAAAGCACCAATTTTTCCAGGATCTGCTCAAAAGATTGCTCGAGGAAGGCGCGGAAGTAAGCATGCACGACCGCATCAGGAAAAACCCTTTCATAATCCCCCTAGTTTTCGAATATTTCAGGGAACATTGGTCTTCGCATCGCGTGTGGAAAAGTATGAAAAGAAAACTCGGGGACGATATTTGGAAATACATCAAGGACCCGAAAGCGGGGCGGGGGCACAAAGACGGTGCCGGCATAAGGTTCGTCCAACGGACGACAAGGGAACTGTGCGACAACTTTGACGAATTTTTCTCACAGATGAGGGTGGTCTATTACCCGCTCTACTCCAACGAAAGCAGCATTTTTTACCTTTTCCTGAAACTTAAAAGAAGGGACGCCATCTATGAACTCGCAGAGGTCATTTCGGACCACTCGCTCTCCATGGCCGTATACCCGCCTATGGGCAAAAAAAGCAAAAATGTGATGTTTTACGTCCTCACCAACAAACCCATGTCGATGGAAATAATGGGCAACCTAATACAGCCCTACCTCGACAAGGCGTGGGACAACAAAATCATACTCGAGGACTTCAAGGGGTCGCTGAAGTACTGGCGGAGGAACTCGGAGTTCTGGACAAAACACAACATGAAAGCCAACTACCACAAGCTCTTCGACCCGACCACGTGCACATGGAAGTTCGACGCGAAAGCGTACGCAAGGAAGCTGCACTAGGCGCGCAAGTCCTTCTCGAAATGTTCTAGCCAAAGCTATAGCCGGTCTGCGGAGCGGCCTTACATGGCTTTCGAGCATCACGAAATGAACGGCTGGTCGGGATATACGACTATACCCTTACCGGTTATCTTGTACGGAGCTATGTTCTTCATGTGGCCGAGGCCCCTCATCTTCCTCACCGTGATGCCCTGCAGGAACGACGACTCCTGCATCATGCTGTAAAGGGTTATCACGCCGTCAACCACGAACTCCTCGAAGCCGTACCAGCTTATGTCTTTGGTGCCCTCGCGCACCTCGCATGTTAAGAGAGCAGTACAGCCCATCTTGCTGAGCATGTTCGCCAGCGCGAGCAGCGCCTGGCGCCTCTCGTCGTCCTCCCTGAACAGCATCAGGAACAGGTTGACCGAATCGATGGCGACCCGCTTGGCCTTGGCATGCTTCACTATCTCCTCTATCTCCACCAGGAAGTCCTTCCAGTTCGCCCTCGTTATGCTCTGGAAGCGCATCACGTCGGAGAGCGAACCCCCGACCAGCGTAATGTGTCCGTCGCTTTTCGTGATGTCGAACCCGACAGCGGCCATGTCATGCACGAGCTTGTCCTTGGACTGTTCGAGCGTGATGAACACCCCCTGTTCCTTCTGGCGCGCGCCGGACAGCACGAACTGCATGGCGAGCGTCGTCTTGCCCGTCCCAGACGCGCCCGAGACCAGCACGACGCGCCCTGGCAATAAGCCACCGCCCAGCATGCTGTCAAGGCCCGCGATACCGGTGTCCACAAAATCTTTCTCTTTCATCAATTCACCTCTCGTATCATCCTCTTTGCGGCAGGTTTCGGCGCGAGCTGCGTAATTCCTCCAACAGCGAACCCTCCGAAATGGAAGACGCCGGTCTTGAACGGGCCGATTGCGCAGCCCGCGCAACTCAGCCAGCTCGCAGCCGACTGTGCGAACATGAAAACGATGAATAGCGGGACGGTGATGAACGGCGTCACGTATGCTTTCGCCTTTTGCAGAACGACGCCGAGCGTGGCGAATATGCCTGTCGAGCTGCCGGCCACCGCCTCGCCGTGGAACGCTGCCGACAGCGGTATCGCTGCCGCGACGCCGGCGGCGAACGCCAGCGCGAACCACTTGACGTTCACATCGAGCTCGAAGGCCAGTATGGCCGTAACCATGAGCCCTACAACGTTCTCGGCAAGGTGCATAACATCGAAGTGTACGAACGGGAACGCCAACAACATCAATGGCTGCTGGCCAACACGCCCCAGGTCAAGCACCAGCTGTCCGCCCGGCAATGCTAAAAACAGGAGCACATCGAGGGTGCTGATGCCGGCCGCGAACAGCATTACCTTGTTCATGCGCTCTCCTCGAACTTTTCCTTGATCTGTTCGAAGCGCAGCACGAAGTGCCTCATCCTCCGCTTCATCAGGCGGACCCATGCCAGCATGACCGCACCTATCACGGCAGCCATGCCCGCGCTGAGAAGTACATTATCCATGTTACCACCGGTTCCGCGCCAAGTGATGCTTAATCACCTTCTTGCCTAAGGCATGCCTGAAGGCGATGAAAGCTGTCAGCACGACCAGCCCCGCCAGGACGATAGCCTCGGCACCCAGCGGTATGCCGGGTTGCTGCCCTTGGGCGACAGGCAATGTACCGGTCGTTTCACCCTGCGGTATGCTCGCTCCGGTCGGTTGTTCCGCCGGCTGCGAAGGCGCTGCCCTTTCTGAGGGAGGTGCTGCACCAGAAGCGCCTGTGACATTTGATAGCGTGCTGTTCCATCCAACCCCGATAACACCGGATCCCGTCCCTGCAACAGGACACGAGCAGTCCTGCGGGCAATTGCTGCATGTCTCGGCATAGTTGCACGACCCGTCGCCACATCCCGCCGAGGCGGTCGCGTTGACCCCCACATCGGCCGCCTGCACCGGCTGCACCAGCAGCATGAATGCCACCAGCAGCAAAAGTTTCCTCATGAACCTGCCGCCAGCAGGCTTATCGTGCCCTCGTATGTCTGCGCCTTCAGCGGGTTCGGATAACTGAGCCAGCTGTACAGGTCAAGGGCGGACTTGGTCGGATACGCCCCCCTTGACCATTGGCCGGACAGCAGGCTCGCCGCTGTCGTCAATGTCACCCCGGGCGCGCTCGGCGCCGCGCCTCCGGCCGTAACATTCGTGTACGTGACTCTGCTAGCGGCGATGGCCCAGCTGATGTCAGCAAGGCCGGTAAGCGGGGTGCCGCTTATCGTCACGTTCGTATTAATATTGCCATCATGCGTGAAACGGTCATAGGAATTGCCACCGCATGTCCAGTCCTTGTTAGCGTCGCCGGGATTTCCGGCTGCGAATGCGCAGGCCGAGCTGCCAAGGGTTATCCCGACACGCGTGTTGACTGAAGGCTGCAAGGCCGCCGCACTGGCCGAGTCGGTGCTGTTGTAACCGTAGCAGGTGCATGTCCACGTTCCGTTTATGCTGCTCGTATCGAGGGTGAACGTCCCGTTCGCCTGTATTGTCAGCAAATCGAGGGTCGTCCAGACGAGGCTGCTGTTGAGGAGCTTGTAGCTGTCCCAACTGTCCGTCCACTCGGTGCCTCCACTACCAACGCAACTCATGTTCGTTTCGTAGATGTTGCCAGCACCCGAGTCCTCGCCGACGTTGCAACTGACCGTGAAGCTGCTGCCCGGATTGACCGTGGTCGGATCCACCGTGGGCGTCACTACAGCTATCGCTAACGCTGGAGCTGATAGTAGCAGGAGCCACAGCAGTGCACTAACGGAACTTTCTGTACGCCACATATCCTACACCTCCTATCGCCGCACCTGCCGCCGCGACGGCCAGTGCAATCGTACCGAGACCGATCGTGGTCGGCTCAGGCCCTGTGGCAGTCGCCATCGCGGTCGGCCCCTGAGGCTGCTGCTGCAGTTGCTGCTGCGGCTGTTGCTCAGGCAACTGCTCGGTCGTCCCGACTGATGCGGGATACGGCTTAGTGCGTGTTCCTGTGAACCTTATGTCCAGCTTGCTCTGCGCGCCCACCACCACGTTGCCGCCAGCCGCCATGCGGGCAATTGCACTTAGGCCGTAACTCTTGCTGGTATCCACAGCAGCTGCCGGCTCGACCCACACGCTGAACGTGGCGTACTGCCCTGGAGCGATTTCCGTGCTGTCCGGCCTCGTCTGCGATAGCAGCGACGTGCCGCTGGCCGTCAGCGAGTATACGGCCTTCTCGTCGCCGGTATTGTAGATCGTGAAGTCAACGTTCCCGCCGTCCAGCGGGATGTCATAACTGCCAGTAGCTGGCGCTATGGCCACGCCGACCCTTGCGAGGGCCGGCGCAGCCAAAAGTGCGAGCATTATAGGCACCGCTAGCAGGGTGCTTATGCTTCGCATCCTGTCACATCACTGTGCGCTGGACGTCAGTGTTATTGTTCCTTGGTAGGTTTGCACCTTCAGCGGGTTGGGATAGTCGACCCATGCGGTGGCGTTGGTCGTGTTGCTGGTCGTGCTGGCTCCGCGTGTCCATTCCGTGATGAAGCTGGCCGCCGTCGCGGACAGCGCCGTTCCGGCTTCCGTGCTTGGCACCGTGCCGGTGGTCTGGTTCCATGTGATGCTACCCACTGCTATGGTCCATGTAGCGTCGGTCACGCCGGTCAGCGCCGTGCCGCTTATGGTCACGTTTATGCCGATGTTGCCGTCATGCTGCATGGTGTTGTTGGCTGTGCCAGCGGACGTCGGGCAGCCCCATTGCTTGTCGGTATCGCCTGGATTGCCTGATGTGAAGGCGCAGGTGCTGGCAATGGTACTGATGCCCACGGATGTGTCAACGGTCATTGTGCCTGAGTTGCTGCCTATGGCGCTGGACGCGTCATTGGCATAGACGTTGCAGGTCCACGTGCCGTTGATGCTCTTGGTGCCCCAGTAGTTGGCTGTGCTGCTGAACGTCGTGTTCACCGTCCACGCCGATGTGTTGACGGACGTCCATGTCTGGCTGGCATTGTTGCGCTTTATGCTGTCCCAGCCGTCCGTCCACTGCGTGCCGCCGCTGCCTACGCAGCTGACGTTGACGGTGGATATGTCCGCCTGGCCGTTGGCATCGTTGACGATAGCCGCCACATAGAACGTCGTGGCCGGGGATATGGTGGTTCCGGGCGTGACGCTAAGGGTGCCGACCGTCGGGGCTACGTTGCCGGCCGTCGCGTTCGCGGTCAATACTGCCGCAAGGCCGCCACCTATCAGGGCTGCGGCCCCAAAAATAGCCGCAAGTGCCACTATAAGGGCAGCCGGTCTTTCGTATCCTTTCACGTTATCACACTCCATTGGTTTGCCTTGGTTTGAAATGTAACAAACGATGTTACATGTTATTGTAATGTCAAGTGTTACGTATATATAAAGATTACACGGACCGTCGTAGACACTTCATTAGAAGACGTAGTTCTTTTCTGCCGGCAGCAGGCTACCTGAACGGGTCCTCGGCCAGTCTCCTACTGGCCCTACCGTAGCACGCCCGCCAAAAGTGCACGTTCTTCTGCGTGGGAGTACCGAACCTCTGCCCGCACACCGGGCATCTCACCCGCTGGACGCTGTGCCAGAACACGACAGCATTTTAGCTTTGCCTATAAAGACGGTTATGAAGTCCGAATCTGGACTTGCGGACGTCCGTCAATTAACGCTCTGCTGCTCGACCAGCAGGACCGGCTCGGTGTGCTTGCGCGGCCGCGCCCTGCTTCTCCTTTGCGCGGCGGCATTGAGAAGGGCCGCCGGGTAGTTCTTCCTGAACGAGTAGCTGTTCTTGTTCTGGATCGGCCCGAGGCTGCCAATCATTGCCGATGTTATCTCGTCCTTCCATTTGAACAGCACGTAGGTAAGCGCACCTGCCGTGACGAGCATCGCAGGGTGCCATGCCGGCATCCTGAAGGTGAAACCTATCTGCTCAATTGCAAGAGTGGCCGCTATGTCGAGCCCTGCTGCGACCTTGGTAGAAAGTTTCGGAGTTGGAACTATTCTCATATAATCACGGGATTAATAGAGCGTCATACCCCACTAAAAGCGCTTTGTATCCTTCAGAGGATAGCTTGGCGCACTCGCTTTGGCGCTCAGATGGCAGCTTTTTGCTTCCTGTTCTTGATGAATATGTACAGCAGCGCTATCACCAAGATGGTCAGTATAGCGCCAACCGCGGTCTTTTCTATGTCAAGTATGCAAGCACCAATCGAGGTTATCACGCACTGGTTGCCGGGCGTGCAAGAACCGTAGACAAGCAGATTGTAGACGCTGTACAACGAATAGCCCAAGCTCGCAAAGAACGCTATGGTGAACAGCCAAGACATCACCGCCCAATGCTTGTAAACAAGCCCGGCCAGCTTTGGAATGAACATCAGCTTGCTCGTGACCTTCGTCTTTATCCTTGTCTCAAGGTGCACGTCGCATGGCCTTAGCGTAATCATCCTTGCAACGCACCTGAACGCCTCGCGTGAAAGGTCCCTGTACTTCGCCGACCAGATGCTAAGGACTGAAAATACCACCAGCGCGACTATGCAGATTACCATTTTATCATCCAAAGGTTGCAGCTATCTTGCCAAGCTTTTCCACGAATGTGCTAACTTCCTCCTTGGTATTATAAAAGTATAACGATGCCCTTGCGGAACCGCCAGGCAACCCGAGCGCCTTGTGCAGTGGGTACGCGCAGTGCATTCCTGATCTGACAAATATGTTCTGCTCGTTCAGCATCAGCGCGATGTCGTGCGGTGCCATGCCCTTTATGTTGAACGCGGCCAGCGCTCCCCTCTTCCTGTGGTCTGGCGGACCCAGCAGCTCAACTCCCTTGACGGTCTTCAGGCCATCTAAGAGCAATTTGGCCAGCTCCTTTTCATGTTCTTCTATCTTCTTCGTGCCTATGGAGGATAGATAGTCAATTGCTGCACCTAGACCTATCGCACCGGCATAGTGCTGTATGCCTCCTTCGAAGCGTTGCGGCACCCCTGCCGGGATGAAGCTTTTCATATCGGCATCAAGTATCGTCTCCCCTCCGAGTATCTGCGGCCTCAGCTGTTCAAGCATGTCCTTCTTTCCGTACAGGCAGCCTATGCCGGTCGGACCGCACATCTTGTGGCCCGAAAATGCGAGGAAATCAACATCAAGCTTCCTCACATCTACAGGAAAGTGCGGCACGGACTGCGCTGCATCGGCAAGCACCAGCGCGCCGTTCTCATGGGCTATCTTCACTATCTCAGCAAGCGGCGCTCTGGTGCCCATCACATTGGAAGCATGGATTACCGAGACAAGCTTTGTCTTCCTGTCGATCTTGCGCTTGAAGTCCTCTATGCTCAGCTCGCCTTCCCTGCTGCACTGGACGAAGTCCAATGTCACATTACTGCTTGCAGCTATATCCTGCCACGGCAGCAGCCCCGAGCTGTGCTCCAGGTTCGTTGTAAGCACCTTGTCGCCCGGTTTGAAAGCGAAGCCATGCGCGACCAGATTGATAGCTTCGGTTGTGTTCCTTGTCCAGATTATCTCTTCTGGCCTTGCAGCGTTGATGAAGCGCGCGACCTTCTTGCGCGCGCCCTCGAACTCATCCGTTGTCCTTCTTGCCAGCTTGTGGACAGACCTGCCAGCGCAGGCCGTGTATTCTGAATAGTAGGCTACGACAGCATCGATGACCTGCTTCGGCTTCAGCGCCGTGCATGCGGAATCGAAGTAGATGAAAGACCTGCCATCCACCTTCTTTTGAAGTAGCGGGAAGTCCGCCCTGACACTTTCAATGCCCATGTTATCGCTCAGAAACATTCGGTGCGAGGGTTTAAAACCATCAACCGCAGTTGCCGGAAGCAGCGCTGCCGGTGGCACTTAGTGCCTGCGAACATGCGGCCGGAGCGGTGTTGAAGGCGCTGCAGATGCCCTGCTTGTACCCATCGGCCGTCCTGTCACCGCTGTACACCACTCCATTGATGATGAGCGTCGGCGAGCCGCTGACACTGTTCTGCTCTGCCAGAGCGGCCTCTGCCTTCATGAGCTCCAAACCTTCGCTTGCGACCCAGCCTTCCACCTTTGCCGTGTCAATGTTTGCAGCCTTGGCAGCGTCCTTCCAGCAGGTGTCTATGTTGTCCTTGGTGCACTTGTTGTCTATGTAGTCAACGTAGTTCCAGAAAACTGCGTTCCCATAATGCTTCAGTATGACCGCTTGTCTCATGTCCTCATTCACTTCATATTGGCCGTGCAGCGAGTTCACCGTGGTGCCGCTCACACTTACTATGAAGTGCGGCTCTATCGTCACTGCGCTACCCAGCAGGTCCGCCACCGGCTTCATCGCCTTCTCCGCCTGCTGCCCGTACGGGCAGAAGCTCATCACGAACAATTGGACGGTCGGTTTGTCGGTCTTCGGTACGGTCGTGGACGTGCTTGGCTCCTTTGCCGCACCGTTGCCGCTCATGTCGACGTACTCCGAAAGGAACAGCATCTTGCCGTCCTTGCTCGCATAGACCTTGATGTCCTGCCCCTGATAGGTTGTCGTGACCTCATACAGGCCACCGACGTCCTTTGTTGAAACAAGGCTCACGATCGTGCCCGGCTGGACGAGGTTGTTGTTGATGTAATCAATGGTCTTCTTGCCTGCCGCATCGGCCGTTATCGAGTTCCCGGTAAGCGCGCCGCCGAACGCTATGGAAGCTACCAGCAATGCTCCAAGAACGAAAGTTGAGACGGTCCAGTAGTTCGGCTTCTTGGCCGTCTTCTCTTCTGCCATGAACATCGCTTATGTCGTCAAGGTTTTTAAAGGCATTTTAGGCCCGTTAAGGGCGCCTTCATGTATCGTTCTCGTCAAGGAACGTCCTTATGTTTTCGGGCGTCATTTGTTTGGCCGCCCAGAGCCTGTATCCCGTATAACTGAAACCTAGGGCGGACAGTATCCAGAGCGGCGACAGGCACGCCGCTGCATGCCCGTAATCTGGGCCGTGATTTATGGAAGCCACATCGTGGCCGCTGAACCACGTGTCGGGCTGATAGCTGTGGTGGTAGCCGTCCGCTCCCTCCCATTCGCACCTGCCGTAGCAATAGACTTCCCCGCCTTCCCCCGGATGTATTTCCACGCCCTCCGGGGGCGGAACGTTGCCTGTGCTTTTCACGGTCTCGTAGCCGAGCGCCTCGGCCAGCGGCTTCAAAATGACGCCTCCTGTAATCGCAAGGGAAGTTGATACTATGCCTGTAATTTCATTTTTACTGGTGGGAGCTACCTTTCCTTCCTCCTCGTCTTCTTGGACCTTGGTCTCGGCGGCTTCGCAGGGCTCAAGTCCCGTCGTCCAATAGGTCTGTGCCCCTGTGCTGAGCGCCTCGTAATCCTTTTCCTTCAGTTCGCCTTTCGGGAAATAACCGTTCTCCTTGAGAGCGGTGAGCGCCTTCCGTATTGCGCGCTTTTTCAAGAAACCCTGCCCTGGGCTCATAAGAGATATGTGAGTGCTGGTGTATATAAAGTTTACTATTAGACAGTTGTAAAACTAATGTATTCCCGCACCTGCCGAAACCGGCCGGTCTGTCGTTAACAGCACCGGTCCGTTGGGTCCTTCAGCGGCCATCAGCATGGCATAGCTGGTAACGCCGAATCCCTTGTATTCCCGCGGTTTGATGTTGTTCACCACTATTATCTGCTTCCCGACCAGGGTAGATGGAGGGTAGCTGCCCTTGATGCCGGCCACTATCTGCTTGGTTTCGCCGCCTATGTCTATCTGCAGCTTTACCAGCTTGTCGCTGCCCTTGATGTCCTCAGCCTTCTTGACCTCCGCGACACGCAAGTCGAGTTTCATCACGTCGTCTATGGTCACTTCAGGTTTGGCTTCTGCTTTCGTCATTTTCTCGGGCTTGACAACCTTTCCGCCCTTGACAACTGCCGGCATCTTTTCACCTCCTGTTTCTATCTTCCTGAAGAGGATATCGCCGCGGCAGGTTTGCGTGCCGGGTTCCAGTCCTCCAAAGGTAGTGAGCGTTGAGAAGTCCTGTTCCTCCGCATCCAGGCCGAGCTGGCCCAGGATGTTATCGCCTGTCTTCGGCAGGAAAGGCCTCGTCAGCACTGCGATGAATCTTATTGTCTCGAGCAGGTTGTACAGCACCGTTACCCTTCTCTCATGCTCCAGCTTCCACGGCTCCGTTTCATTGACATAAGCGTTCGCCTTTGCTACGAGCTTCCAGAGCTCAGCAAGCGCATCGTGCAGCCTTATCTGCTCTATCTGCTTCTCTATGAGCCTTTGCGCCTCCAGCGCCGCGTCCTTGAGGTGGCTGTCGACCTCATGCTCCTGCCCTATGCGCTTTGGTACCTTGCCGGCCGAGAACTTCTCTGCTAGGACCAATCCCCTGTTCACCAGGTTGCCCAGCTGGTCGGCCAGCTCGCTGTTGTACCTCTCTATCAATGCTTTCTCGGAGAAGTCGCCGTCCTCGCTGCTTGGTATCTCCCTGAGCAGGAAGTACCTCACCGCATCCGCGCCGTATTTCCTGACAAGGGCGCGCGGGTCTATCACGTTTCCCAGGCTCTTGCTTATTTTTTCACCATTGACAGTGATGTAACCGTGCACGAATACCGTCTTTGGTAGCTCTATGCCAGCCGACATCAGGATGGCCGGCCATATGACGCAGTGGAACCACGCGATGTCCTTGCCTACGCAATGGACATCGGCCGGCCAGAACTGCCTGAAAGGCTTTCCATCCGGCCATCCCAGCGCGGTTATGTAGTTGGGCAGGGCGTCGAACCAGACGTACGTGGTGTATTTTTTGTCGAGCGGGAACGGTATTCCCCACTTCACCGTCGCCCTTGTGATGCTGACGTCCTTCAGCCCCTCCTTCACCCGGTTGATTATCTCATTGCGCCTGTTCGCCGGTGCTATGAAACCGGGGTTCTTTTCATAGAAAGCGAGGAGCTTCTTCTGGTACTTGCTGAGCCTGAAGAAGTAGCCCTCCTCCTTCACGTACTCGCACTTCTTCTTGTGGACGGGGCAGAACCCGTTCTCTAGCTCTCTTTCTATGTAGAACCTCTCGCAGCCCACGCAGTAGAGCCCCTCGTACGAGTCCTTGTAGATGTCGCCGTTCTTTGCCACCTTGTTGATGAGCTCTATCGCTATCCTGATGTGGTCCTCGTCCGTGGTGCGTATGAACCTGTCGAAAGAGACGTTCAGCTCCTGCCAGGCCTCCTTGAACTGCGGCGCCATCCTGTCCACGAACTCGCGCGGGCTCACCCCGGCATCGGCGGCAGCACGCTCGTTCTTCTGGCCGTGTTCGTCCGTGCCGGTGAGGAAGAATACATTCTCGCCTTTCAGCCTATGCCAGCGCGCAAGCACGTCTGCCTGTACTTTCTCCAGGCTGTGCCCTATGTGCGGCGGCGCATTGACGTAATCGATTGCAGTGGTGACGTAATATCCCTTCGGGCCACGGGTGTTGCGAGCTATAGAAGTAGCTTTTGTTGCCTTTACTGCCTTGCGGCCCGGCTTGTTCTTCGCATTCCCACGCGGACGCACCACCATGTGTTAGCTTTCTAGAAGTAGGATATAAAACAGACTTTTACGTGTGTATGAGGGCGCCGACGAACCTTGCCACCCGCTTGGACCCGTTGACTGCTGCCCTGTCAAGCGAGGACGGGAACAGATGAGGTCTCCATCTGCTGGCGAACCACGCCCCCGTCACGGCGAATATGAACCCCTGCGTCACGCTGCCTGTGGTAGTTGTTATGAGGGCACCAAGCACGAACAGGGTGACGACATAAGTAAGCTGGCTCCAGTTCTCCTCGCTCTTCTTCTTGCTTATGCCCCTCATATCGGCACCCCGAACGCCTCGCTGAACTGCTCTATCTTCTTCAGTTCTTTGAGGAACACATGCCCCTTGGGCGTTATCCTGTACACCATCCGCCCGCCCATGCTGGCCTGCTCTATGAAGCCCTGCATCAGCAGTACTTCGAGGTACTTCAGTAGTCTTTTGTGCGAAAGGTTCGCTCCATAAAGTATGTGCGTCGGCTTTGCGGCGCCGCCCTTCCTCTGTAGCAGCCTCAGTATGTCGGCGTATATCTGCACCTGGCTGCGACGCTCCGGCTCCGGTTCCTTTGCAACGGGGGGTGGCACCATCGGCATCTTATTGACACCTATTTACCTACTCGGATGAGCATGATGAGCAGCGCGATGAATCCCAGCACGAGGCTGAAGTGGCCCGCGACGTAAAGCAGCTTGCTGAAGGTCGCGAACGGCAGGGCCGCATGGAAGCCTGCCATCAGCAGGAAGCCTGCCGCTACCAGCCCGCTATTTGTGTCCCTGCTGTCCAGCCAGTGGCGCACCGCATTGAACGCCACGTACGCCATGATGGCGAACAGCATGATATTGAGGTAGGCGAAATAGCTGACCGTGAAAAAGATTAGCGGTGCGAACCTCGCGCGCGATTCGGGGATGTAGCTCATCGCCAGGAAGCTATAGGCGACCAGGCTCGACAGGCCGTATATCCAGAACCCCAGGTCGTCTATGTTGAACACCTGGTCGAACAGGCTGATCTGTCCGAACATGAAATAACGGTAGTACGTGTAGCCTGATGTGAGCGTGAGCGTCGCCAGGCCTATTCCAAGGATGGTGAACGCCGTGGCAAGGTAGAAATGCTGCTTCTTCCCCGTCAGGCCATGCAGCTTGTACGCCTTGTAGGCTATTGCAAGGCCTATCAGCGCCGCGAAAGCATAGATGGCCGTATCGAAGCCGTAAAACCGTACAGGTATGATGTCTATTGCCATTTCCTCGCCCAAGTTTATGCTTCTGTTTACCACCGCAACACTTAAAAGGTGATATCGGCCCGCCATTGGGGAACGGCAGGTGCCTATAGACCCTAGGTCTAGCCCAGCCCTTCACAACCCCCTTAAATACCCCAAGCCAGTTTGGCCTTGAAGGAAACGCCTTTTTAGCAGGGGCGTTCCCGACCGCGACACATGGTTGCGCCGGTACAGGGCCCGGCGTTCCATTGGTTGACACCTTGGCCCCGACCGCTTATGCGGCAACGGGGACCATTTCTATTTTGCGGCCGCAAGGCCGCCTATTTCTTCAGTAAATCTGCCACGCTGTTCAGGACGTAGTCCGGCTTCTGGTCGCCTCTTGCAAGAATGGCATCCTCTTTGCTGGAGTTGCCTGTAAGCACAAGAGCGGTCGCCCAGCCGAGCGCGTTGCCCGCTTCTATGTCCGAGTAGGTCTCATCGCCTACCACTATTGCCCGCTTCAGCTTTAGCCCCTTCAGCTCCTGCAGCATGTATTTGCTCGGCTTGCCTATGAGCTCTCCCACCTCGCCCGTCGCTATCTCTACTGCAGCAGCTATTGCCCCTGCCCCTGGCCAGCGCATGTTGCCCATCAGCCACGTGCCGCCTACCGCGCACTTGTAGACCGCTGCGCCCTCGTTTACCGCCTCAACAGCGGTAGCCAGCTTCTTGAACGTCAGCGTCATGTCCTCACCGATCAGCACCGCCTGCGGCTTGCTTTCTACGACCTTTATGCCCGCCGCCCTGAGGTCGCGCTTTATCCCTCCTGAAAGCACGAACACCCGTTTCCTTTTTAGCAGGGTTGCGGCTGTGAGGCTCGGGTTTATTATCTGCTCCGTTCTTGCCTTGATTCCGAACGCGCGCAGCTTGGCCGCGTAGCCCGCGCGGGGCAATGCGGTGTTGTTGGTTATGAAATGTACTGACTTGCCGGCTCGATACAGGTCAGCAATGACCTTCTTGGCCCCCGGCAGCAGGTACTTCCACCTCCATAGCGTGCCATCGAGGTCGAACAGGAAGTTGTCATAGATGTTGAAACGCGGATTGAGCATGCCTAGTCTAAGATGGGCCCTCTAATTAAGCTAACCCCATGTGACTTCCACTTCATCGGCGCGCCAGCGCTGGTCTATCGCTTTTGCCAGCGCGATTTCCTTATTATATAGCGCTGGCTTGTACTCCAGAAGCCCCGTCCACGCTATCATCGCTGGATTATCACCCGCATATTCCATCGGCACAGTAAAAGCCTTGGCCCCCCTTTCGTTGCACATTATGTCCAGCATCTCCGCAAATCTTTTGTTTGCCGCGACCCCGCCAACGACAAGGACTTCAGATTTGCCCACATGGGCCAGCGCCCTCTCGGTCACTTCGACCAGCATCGCAAAGGCGGTCTCCTGCAGGCTGAACGCTAAATCTGCCAATTTCTTGCCTGTTTTCAGCTGGCGAGCGGCCTCGCTGGCGATGCCCGCAAAGCTCAGGTCCATCCCCTTGACGCTGTACGGCAGTTCTATGTATTTGCCGCCCTTCGCCGCGGCCTCAACGGCAGGCCCGCCCGGGAAGCCCAGCCCTGCCTCGCGCGCGAACTGGTCTAGAGCATTCCCAATCGGGATGTCAAGCGTCTCGCCAAACACCCTGTAGCGCTTTTCAACAAGAGCAAGCACCTGGGTGTTGCCCCCGCTCACATACAGCACCACCGGGTCACGCGCCCCTGTTGTCAGCTTGCCTATCTCTATGTGCGCAACGGGGTGGTTCACGTCTATCAACGGCTTTTTTAGCTTGAGAGCGAGCGTCCTGGCAACAGCCGCACCTATCCTAAGGCACGGCGGTAGGCCCGGACCGCGCGCATAGGCTATCAAGTCAACATCATCCAGCTTGATTCCTGCATCCTCCACTGCCTTCCCGACCACTTGGCTTGCGCATTCAGAATGGTGCGCCGCCGCCTCCCAAGGCACCATCCCTTTGCCCTTGGCAGGCGTGTACGAATGCTTTGCATTTGAAAGGACTTTACCGTCGCTGTCGACGATGCCGACACCGAACGTGTGTGAGGTGCTCTCTATGCCAAGGCACAGCATGCCCAGAAAACGGCCGCAGACTTCTTATTGCTGCTTCTTTGCAGCGGCTTCGCCCTTGCTTATCTCGGCATACCCGCAGTGGCCGCAGACCGTCCTGCCCTTGTGCTGCGCCAGAACGAAACCTTGGCCCTCGCGCGGGCACCACTTTCCAGCGAACTTGCCATCCTTGTACAGTTTCCAGCGCTGCACGTCCCTGTGCTTGTTCTTGCTCTTGGCCTTCTTGCCCTCAGCCATTCGTCAAGCACGTTGGACAGAATACTTAAAGGTTTGTGCGTGTCGCAGCTGACTAGCGCCGAACCACTTTTACGACCGGAAGCGTTCTCTGCATGAAGAACGTGTAACCGATCAGCAGGGTGCCGGCTATCACGGCGAGCGCATCCAGCCTCCATGGCAGCTGGAATCCTGTCAACGGCACCAGTAGGTCGACGGTCGGCACCAGCAGCGCTGGCAATGCGATGCCTATCGCCACCATAAGCGCCCTCTGTTTGTCTATGCTCTGCTTCAGCTCTGCTTCCAACGATATCATCCTCCACAGCGCGAACAGCATGGTCCCCTGGAAGAAGATGTATAACAGCAGCATACCGATGCCGCCAGACGAAATCAGGTCCGTTCCGATCGATATTAACGCCAACACCGCCGCGGCGCCGTAAAGGTGCTTTATGTACGCGAAGCGCTCACGGAACGTGATTGAAAAGTGCACGAACGCCGGCCCGATGAAGGCCATCGCCGCCAGCGACAGCTTGATCCACATTAGCAACCCCGCCGGATCGGCAACTATCCTTGTAAGATAGTCGCATACCAACCAGACTGCCATCACCGCCTGCAGGATGGCGAACCGCTTGTTGACATCCCCGCGCGGGTTGCGGTCCAGCACGAACCCCGCCAAAATCAGGCCCAGTGCCGCGGCCAGTAGCGATACAAGGGATCCAAGTGCCATGCGTGAATCATGCCCGAGCCGGCTTATAAAGAATTACTCACGCCTTCGCGGCCTAGGCAGGCTTGGCCGCTGCCGGCTTGGCTCGTTTGTGTGGCTGGAACTTCTGCTTCGCCTCTGCATTTGCCCAGACGTGCACACATGCCTCTCCTTTGGCGGCGCCGGTGATGCTGAAAAGCTGCTTTATCTCCACTATGTCGGCACCTACGCCAAGTTTTTTGGCGAGCTCATCACCGACCGCCTTGCTTGACGGCGTTGGCCCGCCATCGTAGTCGACCGTTATGACCAGCTCACGCCTCTGCAGGGCCTTGTTCTCGTTGTCCTCGTTGATGTCTATCTTCATGATATCACCTTAGTTTCTTCTTTATTAGCCGTCTGGCTTCCTCCCTGACGACTGTCTCGAGCTCCGTCCTTATTCCCTTCCTCATCTCGCGTGTCAGCCTCTTTGTTAGATCCTCTTCCAGGTCGGCCAGCACGGCGTCCAGTATCTCGTCTATCGCGTCCCTGTGAGCCAGCGGTCCGCGGCGATCGGTACGCGGTGCTGGGACCATGGCCGGCGAGCGCCTCTTGGCCGACTCCGGACATTGGTGGTACATATGAACACTTACTTTTACGAACTTAAAGCCCTTTCCATCTTCTGTCTGTACTTCTTCTTTGCCTTGAAGGCCTGCAAAGCCTCTATCTTCTCCAGCCGCCGCAGCCTGCGTCTAAGGAAGACCAGGTAAACGAACGCGCCCGCCAGCACTATGGCAAGCAGGACGAATATGACCTGGGCCACCCGCAGAAGGGCCTGCGTCTGCTCGATGGACAGCTGCAGCGCCTTCACCTGCTCCTCCGGAGCAAGCACCTGCATCGCCGTTGTTACAAGGTTCCAAAGGTCGGCCATGCTACTTCCTCCGCTTCCAACGTTTTATCCTTTGCAGCGCTTTTATTCGTTCCATCCTGCGTATATCCAGCTTCGTCCTCCTTATCAATGCAAGCAGGTACATCAGCAGGATGATTAGCAGCAATAGCAGGAGAAGGAACAAATCCATCCGTTCGACCACGAACGCCGGCATTGGTAGCAATGGCCGCGGCGTACCGTGTATAACGAAGTAGCTGAACCCCGGCGAGAAGTGCGCATCGAACAGCACGTACTTCTCGTTCTGGCCCAGCAGGAACGTCGGTAGGTCCTCCCATCCGTTGTGGTACCTTGATAGCTTGATGCTGGCCGGGCTCACGAAGTTGCTGTTCAGCCAGACCTTGTCGACCTTGAAGTTGAACGTTATGTTCCTGAAGAGTTCCTCCGGAGGGTTGCCTATTATCGTCACGTTCATGTACTGGTAGGCCAATTGGTCTGGTAAATGGTTCTCGATTGTTGGCAGGAATTCCGGCCTCGTGACGTTCTGTATTATTATCTCCCAGTATGGCCATTGGCCGGTCGTGTAGAGGCATACCCTGTAAAACGTCAACTGGCTGGAGCTTGACAGGTCGGCGCACCAGTAACCGGAACTGAGGTTGTATCCTTCTATGGTCGCCCGATCCGGCATCGGGGCCGGTGCTGTTACAATGAATGCCGCACCCGGCGGCAATGCCGGCGTGATGTTCATAGGCAGGACAAACCCGCCACCCCAACCCCCGCCGCCACTTGGCCCCGGGCTTGGGGGTGCGGTTGAAGGGACTACCAGCGTCACGTTGCCAGGGACTGCACCGGTCGCTGAAAGGTTGGCAGCAGCTAATACAGCGGCCACTATCAACAAAAGGTAGAGCAGCGCCTTGCGCATGCCAAGTCTGGTGCAGGTGCGCTTAAATTGCTGATAGGAGGATGCGCAGCCGCCCTGTCCGTTCGCCCGGAGTGGCATCAGAAGGCACGCTGACAGTGACGTTCAACAGACCTGCTTCGCCGGGCCCCAGCACGAAAGGCCCCGACACCGTTGTCCAGGCAGCAAGCTCGCCCAGCGCTATTGCGCTGACGCGGCGCGGCTCGGCGGCGGTATTGCCCACGAGAACATGCCTCAGCACCACCGCCTGTGGCGGCGCCTTGCCCATATCCAGGCTGGTGTTGTCCGTGTTGAACCCTATGACATTGTCGACCGTCAGCCGCATCGGGATCTCTTGATATGCCTTTGGCTCTGTCGCCCACCATGCAGCTGCAAGCAAAAAGAGCAGGCCGGCCATGAGGAGTGCCCACTTAACGCTTCTTCGCACGCTTCTCGCTCCTCATCAACATCAGACCGCCAGCGACCAGCAGTAATGCGGCTGCGCCCGCCATTATCAGCGTTACTGGCAATCTGGTAGGCGGCACAATCGGCTTCACCGGCTCGCTGAGGTCGAACTCTATCCTGTCGTCATTTGACCCGCCATCCCACTGCAATGTAGCTGTTACCGTGTAGTTACCGGCGTCCCAGCTCAACACGGTATCCAGATTCCGGCCCTCCCCCGATGCTAGCACCACCGTTCCCTTGTCAACGCTCGATATTGTCTGGCCATCGCGCTGCACATCGACCTTGACTGATGAGCTCACCGTTTCTGTTGCCGGGTTGCTCAGGTAGATTGCAAGGCCCGTCTGGTTGCTGAACTCCAGCTTTACATCCATCCAGCGCGGCGGATATGGCACCGTAACCCACACTTGGCTCTCAACGCCGAGCTTCGCCCCTACCACACCGGCGCTTGGCAACTTTTCGACCGCGATGATTCCTCCTTTGTGGGTGCCCGGCTTCAGCGTATCAGGCAGCTTGAGCATGGCCGTCACGCGGCTGTTATCGCCAGCCGCCAATGTCACCTCGCTTATTGTCAGGGTCAACCAGTTCCCAACCTCGCCTTCCGCCTGCAACTCGAACGTGTTCGTCTCGGCCCCGTTGTTGAAGATTACAACATCAACTTGCTGTTGCAGTCCCGGTTGCCAGTCCACCGTAAGCCGCCCAGGTGATATCCCGAGCGCAGCCGCAGGCGACGCAAGAGCGAGCAGCATCGAGAAAACGATAAGCAGCTGGCGCAGCATGAGCTGTGTTGGAGAAGCTACTTCTTAAAAACGCCTCAGGCCTGGCTTGCTAAGAAGGTAACAGTACTGGTCTTTATGCCGTCCGGCTCTGCAACCGGTACGGTTGCATTTATGTGTATTAGCGCCGTGTCGCAGCTGTTCGTGAAGTTCAGGTAACAGATGGACAGACTATCTGCTGAAGGCATGTTGTAGTATTGCGCCGTATTGGTGCAGGCTCCGATGTAGCATGTTCCTTCGCCGCTCGCCGCTATCATATACTTATAGAAGTCCGTTGGATTCACGGCAGTGCTGAATAGGCTGGTCGCACTTATTGTCACATTGACCTTGCGGTTGCCGTCGTTCTGTATGGTGAAAGGTAGAGGTAAGTTATCAGTTGTATCATTTGTGGTATCTGGAAACATCAGACCAAAATCTACCAGGTTCGTGGGCAACGAGATGGCAATCGTTGAGACCACCGTCAGGTTGGTCGTTCCAGTTATCAGGGCGGTGCTGCTCAGCCCTGAAAGGGTCAGTATCGCACCACCTGCCGCTATGAGGAGAAGGAATGCCGCGAGTATGTTGCTGTCGCCCATTCAACCGCCCTTCGTTACCACCAGCTTGACCACGCCCTGGACGGGGCTTGACACGGCTGCGGTAGGTGCAGCTGCTGGTACTGCCGGTAGAAGGTTCACTGCTATTCCTATCAGCAGGAGCACGGCCGCTATGATGGCTAGAATACCTATCGTCCGATTGCTCACCATGTGCGGTATTCGAATAACACGTATATAAATCCCTTCCCTCGTGTCGCGCTATAATTATGACGCTTCACTAGGCCTGGCTGGCTATGAAAGTGACCGTCGCGTTCTTGTTGCCATCGGGCTCGGCCGCAGGCACCGTCACGTTCACCTCCAGCTCCGCCTCGTTATTGCTATCGATGAAATCCAGGAAGCAGAAGAACAGCGTAGATATCGACGGTGCGTTGGTGAAGCTTGTCAGGCTGCACGCGTTGTTGAACGTCTGTCCCTGGCTTGTGATGTTGGCCGCGAACCGGTAGTCGGGAGTCGGGTTCGCCTCGCTGCTCCACAGGTCGGTGCTGCTGACCGTTATGTTCACCTTGACCGTGCCGTCGTTCCTTATCCTGAACGGCAGCGGCCTGTCATCCATGGTATCATTGGATTCGCCGATGGTCATTTGCCCGAATTCTACCGTATTGTTCACCAGGCTTATCTGCACCAGCGACGGCATGAAGCTCAGCGTGAAGGGCGTCCTGGTTATCTCGACGCCGGTTGTCCTTGTGACGATGAGCGTCCAGTTGCCCACCGCGTGGCTGATGTTGGTGGTGAACTCGTCCAGCGCCTGGCCAGAGATGTCCACTCCTATGGACGGACTGGTCCGCACGTTCGTGCCGTTGCCATCCACCCACACGAACCGCACGTTTGCCACCGTAAGTCCGAACGCATTTGCATAAACTGTCTCATTGATGATGAAGTTGGTATCCTTGAGCGTGCGGGCGCTGTTATTGTAAATGACCAATATCTCGGCCGTCGTATTGTCCGTGGCATTGTCACGGTAGATGCTGTTTGTTTCTGAAATACCGGTTATGGTCATGATGTCCTTCTGGCCCTCGGTGGCGGTCATCGGCACGGTGACCTTGGCAACTACCTTGACCGAGCCTCCGTTCTCTGCAAGCAGGCCCGTATCGGGCGTGCTGTTGCCGTTGGTGTCCGGCAGTGGCGTTATCTTGTCGCTCTTGAACAGCTCCCCCGGCCAGCCCAGGATGGACTGCTTGAGCACGTCGATGGTGTCGCTGATGTTGCCGTTGTTATACACCGCGTGCTCGTAGAACACGACGTCGCCTATTCCTGCCACGTCGGCATGGTCTGGATCCACTTCTACCCTCAATGCTACCGTGGTGCTGTCCTTGACTGCGCCCGAATCAGCAAGCGGGTTGACGCTGCTGTTCACCTTGACGTAGGTCGTATCAAGCGTGCCGAGTGCGACGTCTGGTACGCTTATCTTGACGGTTATGTTGACCTCGCCGCCGGCGCTCAGGTTTCCTACGTCAGGCCGGCCGTTCCCGTCCGTGTCGGTCAGCGCCGTACCGTTCGCATAGTACAACGAAGTTGCCCAGCCGTTGCTGCTGGTGGCGTTCACGTCCACCACCGGGCTGCTTGCCAGGTTGTTGCGGATGGTGTGCCTGTAGGTTATCAGCGTGTTGTTGGCTATCCTGCCGAAACCTGGCGGATAGACCGCTATGTTGCCGACGGATGTGGTGTCAACCACGCTGTCCATGGCGCTGCTGAGGGTGGCTGTTACCACGACCGTCGTAATGTCCACGGTACCCGTCGGCGCTGTCGCGTTGACCATAACGTTTACCGTTATGGTGACATTGCTGCCCGGCCCGAGCCTGCCCACGTCCTGCTTGCCGTTGCCATTGGAGTCCGGCAATGCGGTACCGTTCGCGAAACTGAGCGTGAAGTTGAACTTCTTGTTGGAGGTTGCGTTGATGTCGAACACGTCCGCTATGTTTCCGCGGTTGGTGACCGTGTGGTTGTAGGTTATCCAGCCGCCGGCCTTGGCGCCTCCGCTGCGGTCCGGTGAGATGTCAACGTCACTGAGCATCGAATTGCTCACGTTCATGTTGTCCTCCACCTGTGCAGGCAGGTCGATGGCATCGCCCCTTGCGGACGAGATGTGGAACTTGAACGGCGTGCCTGGCGTGACGTTTAGCAGCGTCCAATTCAACCTCACTTCCAGCGCCAGCCCGTCCGCCGTGCCTCCCTGGACGTTCTGCTCAATCAAGGTCTGGTCGGTCACGTTGCCGGGCTCGGGGACACCGTCACCGGTCAGTGCATCAGCGGTCTGGCCGGCAGATACGTTGTACGTGGCCAGCTCAAACGTGTAACTCTGTGTTCCGCCGAACCATCGGAACTTTGCCACTTTGTCGGTGCTGTTGAGGTAGCCGTCGCTGTTCATGTCCATGTACGCTATCATGGCTATTGCAGGCGGCGGCGCGGCTATCCTCCTGAAGTACAGGAACAGGTAGGTGTCGTTCCAGGTGAACGCGAACTTGGTAAGGTCGCGGCCGACATTGCCGACGGTGTCAAGGTCGTTTATGCCCGATACTCCGTCCGTTGTTACCTGCACGGCATTGTCAAGGATGGCATCCCAGTCGCTTGTGTTTCCGTCTATGGTTATGTTGGTCAGCACGAACTTGTTCGAGCCCTCGCCGAACGCGGGGTCGTCCGCGGTCTTCAGCGTTTGCACGTACACTTCGCCAGGAACAAGGTCGCCCCTTATCTTTATCCACTGCCCTAGGCACTGCCTGCTCTCGAAGTCGAACCACTTGCACTTGTACAGGTTTGGTCCTTCGGCCACCCTCGTGTATTCTATATGGTCGAACCGCATGTTTAGCCCGAGGTCCAGGCTGAACAGGTAGTTGTAGATTATGTTCGGGTCGAGGAACGTTATGTCCTTGGTCAGCTGCTCGAAGTCCACCTGCATGTTCGCAGCACCTGTCAGCGTCACATCCACGAACGTCAGGTTGATTATCGGTGCCCCTGCCTCCCGCGGGATGATGGTTATGTTGTAGCTGCCCTGCGGTATGTTTGTTGCAACGCCCTGTGCGGTGCTGTTGTAGATTATGGTACCGTTGCTGTCCCTGATTATGACCTCCGTGACCCATTGGTGCCCGGTGGAATCGGTCGAGTTCTCCTGGAAGTTGAAGCCCTGCGCTATGGTCAGCTGTCTGGTAGGTGAAGTGCCTGTGTTGTTGAAGGCATCAGTGCAGCTGACCGCCCAGCTGACGCTGCCCGCGCTCATGTTCTGGACGAACGTCTGGTCGACGCCCTTTGGCACGCCGGAAGCGGTCTGGCTTACGCTGGAGTTGAGCAGCAGCTTGCACACCGTTATGTTCGATGTATCGGTTACTTGGTAGACGAAGTTGACCGGGCCGGACGTAACGGAAGAACCGTCGGTTGGCGACATGAGTGCCACAACTGGCGGCGTGTGGTCGCCTGTCACCACGGTGTAAGTGATGTTCAGGTAAGGTCTCCGCTCGCTCGGGAGGTCCATCGCGTCGCTGCTGCGGAACTTCTTCTTGGTGTTCTTCTCCTCCAGGTCCTGCGCCTCTTCATCGGCATCGTTGAACGGGTCGCTGTCTCCGCAGCCGCTGGCCAGCGGGCACGATGTTATTATTTCATCTTTGCTCCAGCTGCCGGTGCGGGCATTGCCATTCTGGAAGAACGTGTATCGCCATCTTACCGCTACTTGGTAGGACGTGTTGTTGGATACCGTGCCCAGTTGCAGGAAGTTGTCCGGCTGCTGCGAACCGCAGTTGTCCAGAGTGAAGTTCGGCAGTATGAGCGTACCGTTGGCAACCGTGCGCCAGTCATTATCGTTTGCTCCGATTTCGACCGTACCATTGCTCACCGTCACGTTGACAGTGCCCTGCTCCCCGCTTTCGTTCATGTAAGAGAAGACCGCCTGCCCGCCTGCGCTGCCGATTACCAGCGGCGGGTGTTTGCCTTCAACAACCCTCATCTGGGCCTCTGCACGGAGTTCGCTCCCCGCGTCGAAGGTCTTATGCCCGTCACAGTCCGGCACCATTGCTTCCCCTTCCTCGTTGTCCAGCTCGCTCTCCGCCTTGAGGAATATGCCGTTGTTCGGCATGCCGTCCACCCAGCGCTGCACCATGCCCGTCACGTCCCATGTCTTGTAGTCTTGCTCGGTGTCGACGACGATGATTGATTCTGGTGTTGCGTTAAAATCGCCGCCCGGCGCGTTCCATTGCACCCCTGTTGAGCGCTCGTTCCAAGTAACCTGGTCTTCGACCCAGTTGTCGAGCAGCTGGTGCGCACCGATAGTAAGGTTGCGATTCTTGCCGCTCTTCAGATACAGCCCAAGCTCCGCCCCGTAGATGGTCGCACCCTGCGGTATGTCGGATAGGTTGAACTCTATCAGCGTGCGCTTGGACCCGTGCAGCGTGCTCTCCACGACCAGCTTGTTCTTGTCACCGAAGTTACGGTCAGCGTACTTTTCAGCTATGAAAGTGTCCTTACCATCCGCAGGCCCCGGCTGCAGGAAAAGGACGGTGGCGTTCGGCGGCTGGAACGGGACGAAGGCAGTCGTTACAAAGAACTGCAACAGCCCCAACCCTGCCACTATCACGGCAAGCGCAAGGAACGCCGTCAGGTAGCCCCTGTGCGGCGGCCTGGCAAGGAAGATGTGCCCGCGGCGCGCCGGATGGCTGAGCATGCTGCCACGCCTTGCTGCCCTGACCGGCTTGATATGTGCAGGTTCGCGCTTTGGCTCTTCGGCAGCTTTTTCGACCTTGACTGGAATTTCAACTACAACTTCCTCGATGGGCTCTTCCTTGGGAATTTCGACCTCAAGGACGGCTGGCTCTACTGGCGGAGGCTCGACAGGTCCGGCCGGTATCGGCCTTATTATAGGCTCTTCAGGCCTCAGAGGCTCAATCGGCCTGATATCGGGTGGCGCTACCAAAGGCACAGATGGCTGACCCGCTAATCCAGCGACCTCTTTGGCGCTATAGAATGCCTTCCTGCCAATCTTCTCCACACGCTGGACGATCCCTTTGGCTTCCAGACGTTTGATAGCGACTGATACCTGGGATATCTGCGGCCTGGTAGGTTCAGAGAAGAACTCCTTTGCAACGTCCACCGCTGCCGCTCTGCCGAGCCGGGTTATAGCCTCTGCTACACGCTTCTCGAATCCGACCGCGCTTCTGCTAGGCGACATCTATGCCTCTGCTTAACATCCATTTGCACAACTCACAGATAAGTATTTCCAGGTATAACGGCGTGATGCTTTGCTTAACATCCTTTTGAGAAAGGAACCTACAACCTGTTGTGCATCGACTAAGGAACAGACAACGCCCGATTTCTGGACTACTTTATTCGAACAGCGTACTTCCCCGGCACCGTTATTCCGGCTTCCTTGGCTATGGTACTATTGGCCGGATCCATGACCATGACGATGCCCTTCCAGTTCCGCGTCAGGTCGGCGCTCTTGTCATTCGGGCAGACGTTGGTCTTGGTCAACCGCCTGTCCAATCTACAAGCCCTTTCTGGCATCTATTTGGCCTCCTTCTTCTCTTCTTTCTTGGCTTCCTTGGCCTCCTTCTTGGCATCCTTGACGGCCGCCTCTAACCATTTAATATTGCCAAGGAATGGCTGCCTCATGGTCAGCCCTACCTTCGTGCTCTCCTTCAGGCTTATGCTTATGATCCTTGCCCTTACCTTGTCGCCCACTTTCAGCACCCTCTTGCTTGCCCTTCCGACCAGCTGTGCTCCCTTCTCGTCAAAGCTGACGAAATCGTCCATTACTTGTGAAATGTGCACCAATCCGTCCATGCCGCCTATCCTTACGAATGCACCCCATTCGGTTATGTCGACCACTTCTCCCTCAACGAGCTCCTGCTCGCGCGGTTGCCACGTCAGGAGCTTGAACTTCGCAGGATAATGCACCGCTGGGTCGCCAGGCAGCACCCTTCCGTCCTTGACATCCAGCACTTCAGTGACTGCAAGAGGCACACCGATGTCCGGGTCTACCTTGCCCTCGAACTTGTCGCCTATGCTCTGCTTTACAGCCTCGTTCACATCGAGGTTGAGCTTCGTGGGCGGCACTGCCACTTCATCTTCCAGCGTCACTATTTGGTACAAAGAATCACTTGGCTGATATGTGCGGCCACGCTTTTTAAAGCTAGCGAGACGCGTCGATTTGCAATCTCACTTCTCGAGAGGCGAAATTATTTTATAATAGGCCCTATTGTATCTTGTAATGGATAAAGCGACATTAGAACGACTCTATAATCAGGAAAGACTTTCGTTGTCCCAGATTGCACAGAGATTTGACGTGACTCCGCAGGCTGTATGGGCACGCATGCGCAAGTATGGCATTCCACGCAGACCTGCCAAGACCGAGCCGAAATACAATTTCGACAGGGCTATGTTGGAAGAACTCTACTGGAAAAAGCGTCTATCAAGCGAGCAGATGGCAAGGTTGCTCGGCCTGAAACATTCCAAGACCGTTCGAAAGATACTGGCCCGCCACGGTATACGGCGTCGGACCCTATCAGAAGCGATGACGAAGTACCAGAAGACGCCGTTCGGTGGTGAACCGCACATCAGGAGTTACATGCTCGGCCTGCGGGCCGGCGATGTATACGCTCAGCGGACTCACAAGGTCATCAGGGTCCAGACTACGACGACCCATCCTGCGCAGGTGGAGATGATGCGCCGGACATTCGGTCCTTTCTCGCATGTCGGTACGTATAAGTTTTTCAACAGAAACGCCGTTTCGCGGCCAACTCACGAGTGGTACGTCTACTGCGACCTGCACCCGAGCTTCGACTGGCTTCTCACCAAACCTGCTGAAATGCCTGAAGAGGCTATGAAGAACGACGAACTGTTCTGGCACTTCCTGGCCGGCTATGCGGACTCTGAAGCGAGTTGGAAGATTCTAAAGAACCATGAAAATAATGTAAGGTTCGTACTGCGCATAATGAGCCAGGACAAGGCAATCCTGAAGCAGATGCACCAAAAGTTGAGGGCACTTGGATACGGCTCGCTGCTCTACTTCGATACTAAGGCGGGGCCCAGGCCGCGGGGACCGAGGAGTAATGCTGATACTTACGCACTGATGGTTTACCATAGGTCGTGTCTGCTTCGCATGTGCCGTAAGCTGCTCCCGCTCAGTCGGCATCCGGAAAAGATAAGACAGATGCAGTTCATTCTGGATCACAAAGACTCCCGGCGTTGGTCAGATGTGAAAGATATTATCTTAGCATTACGAGCGGACATCAAGAACTCTAGGCTGGTATGATTGCAAACTTGACTACCAGTGCCGCGACCAGTATCGCAATAATGTTGATGACCTTAATCAACGGGTTCAGACTTGGTCCAGCGGTGTCCTTGTAACCATCACCCACTGTGTCCCCGACGACAGCCGCCTTGTGAGAATCGCTACCCTTTCCACCGAAGGCCCCAGCCTCTATGTACTTCTTGGCGTTGTCCCAGGCAGCGCCGCCGGTTGTCATCGCTATCGCAAGGACCAGGCTGACCACGATGACACCGATCAGCAGCCCGCCCAGCGCGTAGGGCCCCAAAATGAACCCGACCGCAAGCGGCGCACCGACCGCCAGCACGCCGGGCACCAGCAGCTCGCGCTGCGCCGCCGCTGTGACGATGTCCACACAGCGCGCGTAGTCCGGTTTTGCTTTCCTTTCCATTATACCCGGTATCTCCTTGAACTGCCTCCTCACTTCATTGACCACTTCAAAGGCAGCTCTTCCAACCGCCTGCATGAGGTAGGAAGCGAACACATAAGCCAGCGCGCCGCCGAGGAATACCCCCGCCAGCACGCGCGCGTTCATCACATCGAGCACGAAGCCCGGCTGGAGTGCCTGCACCTCCTGCACGTAGGCGCCCAGCAGGGTCAATGCAGCAAGGGCCGCGCTGCCTATCGCGAAACCCTTCGTCACTGCCTTGGTCGTATTGCCTACGGCGTCCAGCGGGTCGGTAACATCGCGTATCTTCTTCTCAAGGTTGGCCATCTCCGCGATTCCACCGGCGTTGTCAGTGATGGGACCGTAAGCATCAACTGCTACTATGATTCCGGTCATCGAAAGCATTGCCATGGCGGCAACCGCTATCCCGAACAGCCCGCCCAGGCTATAAGCAACCAGTATCCCAGCACTGATGATGACGGCCGGCCACAGCGTGCTCCTCATGCCCACCGCCAACCCCGCTATAATATTGGTGGCTGGCCCGGTCTGGCTTGCCTGTGCTATTGACCGCACCGGCTTGTATCGCGTGCTTGTGAAGTAATCAGTGACCACCATCATTGTACCTGTGACGCCTAGTCCGACCATGGCCGCCCAGAACAGCTTGGTGCTCGCCAGGAACTGCTGCGTTATGAACCAGAACGCGATGGCAGAAATGACTGCAGTGACAGCTACCGCCTTGTACATCTCGAGCATTATTGAATCCTTGGTCGCGTTGCACACCACGAAGGTGCCTACGATCGCTGCAATTGCCGCCGCGGCCCCTATGAGCAGCGGATAGATTATTCCGTTCATCCCGAACTGCGCATATGTCCCAGGCATCGCTGCAAGCAGCATCGCTGCTATTGCAGTTACTGCATACGTTTCGAATAGGTCGGCAGCCATTCCAGCGTCATCGCCCACGTTGTCACCGACGTTGTCAGCAATGACAGCAGGATTGCGCGGGTCGTCCTCAGGTATTCCCTTCTCTAACTTGCCCACCAAATCAGCACCGACGTCAGCCGCCTTGGTGTAGATTCCGCCGCCGACTCGTGCGAACAACGAGATGAGCGACGCCCCGAAGCCGAACCCTATTGTTGCCTTGACTGCCTCCTGGTTAGCGCCAGCGAACCAGAACATTCCGGTGACTCCCAGCAGTCCCAGCCCGACGACTACCAGCCCCGTGACAGCACCGCCCCTGAAGGCTGTCCTGAGCGCGGGCCCAATCCCGTCGCGCGCAGCCCATGCCGTCCTGCTGTTGCTCCTGACAGCGACGTTCATCCCAACAAATCCAGCAAGCGCGCTCAATATCGCACCCAAAAGGAACCCTATTGCTATCATCGAGCCCAGCGCGAACCACAGCACAATCGTGAGCAGGGCGGCTACGATCCCTACCATCTTGTACTGCCGCTTGAGGTAAGCACTAGCTCCTTGCTGTATTGCTCTGGCTATTTCCTGCATGTGTTCCGTGCCCGCCGGCAGCCGCAGGATGGACCAAGTTAATAGTCCGGCGAACACTAGCGCGAGCACACCTGCTCCCGCTACCAATTCCAAAACCATAAGAATCGTTTCCTACATCTGCCGCAGCCCTTATAAAGGTTTCACTCAACGACCACTTGCTTTCTCTGCCTGATGTAGGCAACGTGCCCGTTTGCCTTCCTTATCCTCACGCGCAGCTTCGCATCCTGGGTAGCCACACAATAGCCCTCTTTCGCCAGCTCAAGCAGCGCATCGTCTGTGCTTCTCGCACCTGACGGCTGCGGCAGCACATCCGTGTGCTCCAGCCTGACCAAAGCTATCCTTGCTGCCTCCGCATCCTTGCCCTTTCCTTTGCTCAGCTTGACCAGCTCATCTTCAACGTCCGGTATGAGGTACAGGTGGTGCTCATCCAGTTCCCTGAACCAATCCAGCTTGAACCTCACTGCCGTGACCAGGAAGTTGGTGTCCAGCACGACTTTCATGCCCCTTTTTATGCTCTGGCCGTTGATAAACGGGCATGACACGACTGATGATAAAGAGCAGGAAGGCCCAGCTGAAGTACAGCCGCGAAAGGAAGCAGGGCAAGCTCCGTATGAGCGGCCGTCATATCAAGCGCAACGACTGAGCCAACCATGGGCATGGCAGCGAAAAGGTCGACCAAAATGATAGATTCTCACATGCACCTGAACCAGCGCGAATATGATGAGGACCGTCCGGCCCTGGTTGAAAAGTGGAAAGCGGCCGGCCTGAAGGCCGTCATCAGCAACTCCGTCGCTCTGAACACCTTCGAGAAGGGTCTCAAAATCCAGGCCCGCTGGCCCGACTTCGTGTTCACGACTGCCTCCATACACCCCGAATACATCAAGGAAGTAAACGCCGAGCAGATTGATGCATTCTTTGAGAAGCTGCGCGCCCATTCAAACGAAATTATCGGCATCGGCGAGGCTGGCCTCGATCATTTCAACGTTAAGGAGCCGGAGTGGCAGACAAAGCAGAAGGAGCTGTTCATCCGATTCATCGCTCTTTCAAGGGAGCTCGACAAGCCGCTTGTCGTTCACACAAGAGAAGCTCACGAAGAGACTGTCGATTTGCTCGAGGAGCAGGGCGTAAAGCGTGCCCATCTGCACCTGTGGAGCAGCCGTGGCCTCATCACGCGCGTGATTGACAACGGCTGGCTCGTTTCCTTGGGCCCCCTCATCATGCAAAGCAAGAGCATACAAAAGATTGCGAAAGACATGCCTTTGGAGCAGATTTTGCTGGAAACCGACAGCCCATGGTTCGGCGGCAAAGGTGCTGATGGAAAGCCGCTCCGCGGCGAGCCCACCAACATCAGGCCGGTCGCGGAAAAGGTTGCAGAAATAAAGGGGCTATCATTCGACGAGGTCTGGCTGCAGTGCGGGCGCAATGCCGTCAGTCTCTATGGCCTGCCGGTTAAGTTATAAAGCTCGCATCAGCATCTTGTGCATGCTTGGTTTCCTAAAGAAGGCGGGCAGGCCGCGCGTCGCCCTTTTCGTCGATGGCCCGAACATGATACGCAAGGAGTTCTCCATAGACCTCAAGGACTTCCGCGCGCGCATCGACAAGTACGGCAGGATAGCCATGGGAAAGGTCTTCCTGAACCAGTTCGCGCCCGAGAAACTCATAGAGGCCGTTGCCAATGAGGGCCTGGAGGTCGTGATAGCCCTGGCCGACCCCGAGCAGAAGACCGACGTTGACGTCCCATTGACAGTCCACGCGATGGAAGCACTTTATGATAAAAGCATAGATGTCTTCGTTTTGGCCAGCCGCGACGCGGACTTCTTGCCATTGCTGCAGAAGGCCCGCGAGATGGGCAAGACCGTCGTCCTTGTGGCAGCAGAGCACGGACTAGCTACCAGCCTGAAGAATGCAGCCGACCATGTCGAGATCCTTGAAAAGGGAAGGTAACTTAGCTCAACCTGTATCTCAGAATCGCACCCAGCCCGCCCAATGCCAGCAGTTGCTCGCCTTCGCGTGTGTCCTTGCTTATGACCTCGAGCTTTGTCCCGTAGTTCTTGGCCATCGCTTCAAAGGCATCGTGAGCATCCATCTTCCCGACCAGCTTGACCACCTTGCCGTGCAAAGGGCACTTCAGGCTGTTTACCTCAGACTCTTTGACGAACAGCTTGTTGCCGTGCCCCTCGGGGCACTCGTATTCGACTTCAAACAGATCAGACTTCTCCGAAAGGAGAAGTGTATCCACTGCACCCTTCTCCATCGCATCGAGCACATCCTTCAGCTTGTACACGACCAGCCCGGTGCCGCGTTGCAAATGTTCTAAAAACTTCCTGACGAGCTCGCGCTCCTTGGCAACGCTGGCTTCTGCCAACAGTTCCTTGCCGCGCTCGACAAGCTCCTCCAAGCCAGCTTCATCAGCATAACCGGTACCAACGGGTCCCAATATCTGTTTGCGCAAGTCGGTCTGGAGGTACTCCTCCCTTAGAAAGGTTTCCTTGGCCGGCCCTGGTCCGCCAAAAAGTATGGCTTGCACCTCGGGCGGGAACGCGCCCTTGATGCTCTCCGCTATCTTCTTGTACCAGTCCCAAATCAGGCCTTCCCGGACGCGCTCGAAACGCATGGCCGATTGGCCGCCCTTCGCTGTTTTTGATGGCACTATGCTCTCCAGGTGCCTGATGAGGACTATCTTCTTTCCCTTCAGCATCCCTATGGCTGCTTCCTGGTTGTCCATGACCACGAGCCCGTAGATCTCCTTCTCTGCGGCAATGTCCTGCAATGGCTCTAATCTGAAAACCTGGTCGCACCAATAGAGCTTGGTCTGGAGCTTTTCCGGCGGCTCTATTGCCCAAACCTTGATGTCCGCTGCGCCCTCCTGCTCGGCAACGTTGCCAACGTATAGCGCAAGGCCGTTGGGAGGCGTGCCCTTGTACAGCTTGAGGTGCTGTATCGCCTTCTCCAGCGCCGATACCACGTTCTTGCGGGTCGCCCTCGACTTGATGTTCTCGGCGGTCCCCTGCTCATTGCGCAGCTGGCCCATCATGTCCTGGACCGAGCCACCTGACGGTATTAGGACGGAGACAAGCTCGGTGTGCCGGCCCTTAATCTGCTCAAGCTCTACCAGCAGTTTGCGAAGTTTGAAGATACCTTCCTCGACCATTTAGCTCACGCTAGAGAAATGTCATTCACTGGACGGTCGAGGACCGTTTGACATGGGCAAGTTTATCCTTTATCCCTTTTAAACGGCCGTGAACTTCAGCTTCGTTCCTTGCACTTCAACTTTGCCGGGCCCGAATGTAACTTTTGTCGCTTTCGTGGCACCCATTATGTCCGGAAGAAACGCTTCAATTGCTTTCTTTTCGTCCTGCCCCGCCTCTATGCTAATGGTTTTCAACGGCGCATTGAGCGGCATCTTGTTCTCGTGCTTCCACGCACGCACCGCCGTCATGACCGCCACCGCATCATCTCCTGCCCTCTCGGTCTTGTCATCAACCAGCTTTTCATCAGCTTCCGGCCACGCAGAAGCGTGTATGGAGGCTGCCTTCTCCTGCCTGAACATCTTCTGGTACAGCTCCTCGGTTATGTGCGGAAGGACGGGCGCGAACAGCTTCAGCAGCGTGAGAAGGGTCGTATTCAGCGTCCACTGAGCGGAGGCATCTTTTGAGTCATAAAGCCTGTACTTCACGGCCTCCAGGTAATTGTCACAGAAAGAGTGCCAGAAGAAGTCCTCCGCGCCTGTGCGCGCATCGCTGTACTGGTACTCGTTGAATTCATCCGTCGCCTTCTTGACCAGCTTCATCAGCTTGCTGAGCAGCCAGGCGTCCATCGGCTTTAGCTGCTTCGGTTTCTTTCCGTCAAAGCCCTCCGATGCCGTTGAAATGAACCTGCTGGCGTTCCACAGCTTGTTGACCACCATCTGCCCGCGCGCGATGTCCTTCTCCATGTAGGAGACGTCATAGCCCAGCTTGGCGGTGGCCGTCCAGTATCGTATGGCATCCGCGCTGTACTTCTCTATGACAGGCTGAGGTTCTACAACATTGCCCTTCGATTTTGACATCTTGCGTCCGTGCGGATCCAGCCCGTGGCCGTTTATCATCAGGGTCTTCCACGGTGTGCTCTTGACGTGCATCCACGTCTTTACTATGGTATAGAACGCCCACGTCCGTATGATGTCATGTCCCTGGGGCCGCATGCTCATGGGAATAATCTCCATCCGCGCATCCTTCTCTCCCCATCGGGCATTGAGCAAAGGAGTAAGAGCGGAAGTCGTCCACGTGTCCATCACATCGGTATCGGGTGTGAACTCGTCAGAGCCGCACTTGCACTTCTTCTTCGGCTTTGCCTTTATCGGATTGACGGGCAGTTGGCTTTCCTCTGCCAGCATCACCTCGTTGCACTTCTTGCAGTACCACACCGGGACCTGGACACCGAAGTACCTCTGCCGGGAGATGCACCAGTCCGAATTGAGCCCTTCCACCCACTGCTGGTACCGCACCTGCATGTGCTCCGGCACCCATTTCACCTTGGCCCCGAGCTCCTTCCACTTCTCCTTCATGTCAAGTATGCGGACGTACCATTGCGCCGTTATCAGGAACTCGACCGGCGTCCCGCACTTGTCATGCGCGTTGACCGTCTGCTCCAACGGCTCCGACTTCAGCAGGCTGCCTTCCTTCTTCAGTTCCTCTACTATCTGCTTCCTTGCCTCGTCTGCCTTCAGACCGGCGAACTTTCCAGCTGCTCCTGTCAGCTTCCCTGCCCTGTCAAGGATTATTCGCAGTGGCAGCTTGTGCTTCTGAACCCAAACGATGTCCGTCCTGTCCCCGAACGTGCAGACCATCACCGCCCCGGTACCGAACTCCTTGTCGACCGTGCTGTCTGCCAGTATGGGAACCTCCTGCCCGAATATCGGGACGACCGCCTTCGCGCCGATGAACTTCTTGTATCTCGAATCGTCAGGATGCACGAAGATGGCCACGCAGGCTGCCAGGAACTCCGGACGTGAAGTGGCGATGTGAATGCTCTCTTTGCTTCCCTTCAGCTTGAACGCCAGCGTGTTCAGCTGGGAGCTGCGTTTCTGGTCCTCGAGCTCGGCCTGCGCTATGGCGGTCCTGCATGACGGACACCATGTGACCGGCCCCTCCTGCCTGTACACCCTTCCCTGCTTGTACAGATCGATGAACGAGCGCTGCGATATCCTGACTCCTAGAGGGGATATGGTGCTGTACAGCTGGTCCCAATCGTATGACATTCCCAGGCCCTCCAGCGTCTTCCTGAACCCGGCCTCGCCTTTCGCGACCTCCTCCAGGCATATATTTGTGAACTCGTCCCGGGACATCTCCGCGCCCCTTATGCCGCGTATCTTCTCCACATATCTTTCAGTAGGCAGGCCGTTGCTGTCAAAACACATCGGATACAGGACGTTACTGCCCGTCATCCGCTTGAAGCGTGCGATGAAGTCCGTGGGAACATAACCTATCAGGTGACCCATGTGCAGCAGCCCTGACATGGTCAGCGGCGGCGTGTCTATGGAGAATGTTGGCTTCTTGCTTTTCGCTTGGTAGCTCAGGAGCTTCTGCTTGCTCCACCAGACCTGTAGTCTCGGCTCGACTTCCTTCGGGTCATAGCGCTGGGGCAGCTCCATGAGCCATAATCCGTGCTGGCCTATTTAAAACGTGAGCGGGAGATTTGTTCGGGCCGGTGGTCTAGAGGAATGATGCCGCGTTCGCAACGCGGAGATCGCGAGACAGCTGCTCAAAAACCAGCTGCGCGAATTCGAATCTCGCCCGGTCCACCACTTCTTTTTAAGTCTCGCCGCCAGTTCTGGTTTGGGCGGGTAGCTTAGCCAGGTTGGAGTACCCGACTGATATCATATGGCTGCACGCAGTGCAGCAAAACCCTGCGAACGAGGAACGATGTCAGACATCGGGTGGTCGCAGGTTCGAATCCTGCCCCGCCCACCAACCTTCTCAACGCAGCCTTATAGTCTCTAACAGCTTCGGCGCTATTGCCTCGACCTTGAAGATGCGGTGCACGGCCCTTGCGAACTCCACGCACTTGACCGGGTCACCGTGGTTCACTATGATGAGCTCTGGTCTTGTCCTTGACTTGGAAATGAAGTTCAGTAGTTGCTTGTAGTCGCTGTGACCCGACAGTCCTTCGACGGTCGTCACTTCCATGTTTATGGGCAGGCCCTTGGTCCTGCCACCTTCTTCTATCGGCACCTCCTTCCAGCCCTTGGCCACCTTTCGTCCCAGCGTACCCTCAGCCTGGTAGCCAACGAACACCAGCGTGTTGCGCTTGTCCTCTGCCAAATGTCTCAGCCACCACACGCTCGGCCCGCCTATCAACATACCGCTTGTGGCTATGATCACGCACGGCTCGTCGCTTTCAAACACCTTCTTGCGCTCCTCCTGGCTGCCTATCCGCTTGAACACCGGCGAAGTGAACGGGTTCTTGTTCTGCTGCAGCACGGCCCTTTGAAGGTCGCGCCCAAGGAACTCCGGATAAGCAGTGGTTATCGCAGAAACGTCCCAGACCATGCCGTCCAGGTAGACTGGCACGTCGATGCCGGCATTTGCCAAAATCACTTGGATGTCTTGGCTTCTTTCGACCGCGAAGCTCGGCAACAGCACCTTACCGCCGCGCTTGACCGTCTTTGCTACTATGTCTATCAGGTCGCCCTCCGCCTCAAACCTCCTTGGCTGTATGTCCTCATGCAATCCATAGGTGCTCTCGGTTATGATGGTCTCGGCCCGCGAGAAGTTCGTGCTCGCAGGATCAAACAGGGCCGTACGGTCGAACTTGAGGTCGCCCGTGTAGAGCAGGTTGTGGAAGCCTTCACCGATGTGCAGGTGGATAAGCGCACCGCCGAGGATGTGCCCGTCATTGAGAAGCGTCAATCTTATGTCAGGCGCGATGTCCGTCACTTGCTCCATGTCCAGCGTGATGCAGTGCTTGACCGCCTCCTTGATTCCTTTTGATGTGTATGGCGCGGGTCTTCCTTCACGCTGCGCGATGTCCAGGAAGTCCAGCGTCATCATCACCATAAGGTCCCTTGTTGGTGTTGTGCAGTAGAGCGGCGCCTCGCAGCCCATCTCGTAGAGGAACGGTATCATCCCTGCATGGTCCATGTGCGCGTGGCTGAGTATCACGGCATCCAGCTTGGTTATCTCCGCCTCTGGAAGATTGAGCATCGGATACTCGTTCGTTCCTGGCTTGACCCCGCAGTCCATCAGTATCCTCGATTCCGGGGTTCTTATTAGCACGCAGCTTCTTCCGACCTCGCGGAACGCGCCCAAGGCTGTCAATGTTACCCATTCGGTCGCCTTCCAGCCGCTGTGTATCCTTCTTCCTACCTTGTCCAGCCAGTCCTTCCTGAAGGAGGCTTCCTTGTAAATGAGCTCTCGCAGCGTCTTGATGACATCCGATGGTATGACCGGCGCGCGCTTCACCACCGGTGCCCAGAACGCAGTCGCCCTTATCTCCCTTAGCGTCTCACCGCCCTTTCCTATGACCAGGCCGGGCTTCTCTGCCTCAATGTTGACTATGCCGAACTCCGGCTGGAACACCAGCTCCTTTATGCCCGCTTCCTCGGGAACCACCGCCGCTATCGCCTTCTCCGCCTCCTCTGTTGGAGATAAGATGCTGACGTGCGGCCTGAGGTGTATCCTTTTCTTGAGCTGGCCGACCAGCTCCCTGATTGCGGTGTTGTCGCCGCCGAAGAAGTCCCTGCTTTTTGTATAGATAACTATCTCGCTGCCCTCGAACCGTATCTCGGCTATCTCGGCATCAGCCGGCAGCCCGGCCTTCACTTTCTCGAACAGTTCATTTGTGAGCAGCTCTACCAAGTTATCACCAAAGGTGCGCGAGGAAAAGCCTCGCAATGACAAATCAGCTTGACTACTTCGCCCAGCGGGCGATCTCCGAGTCCGTCAGTTCCCTGTATCCGTCCTTGCCAATAATCGCAACGGTGAAGCCGCGCCCGCCCGAGCCGATGTCCCGCTCTATCGCAACCTTGATAGCCTTGATTGCAAGGGCAGCTATTTCTTCCGCACCCATGCCCTCCTTGTATTCAGCTTCAAGCACGCCATAGGCAAATGGTGAACCACTGCCCGTCGAATAGTACTTGTCCATGACCGACCAACCGCCCATCAGGTCTATGCCGTAGACCTGCGGCCCGTTGTCGTCATAACCCGCCAAAATGAACTGGTTGAAGAACGGGTAGAACTTCGTGCCCTGCAGTATGTTTGAAAGCAGCGTAGCAGCAGCCTTGACCGTTATCGGCCCGCGCTCCAGCTTGTAAAGCTTGAACTGTGCCTTCAGCAGCCTCACTATCGCCAATGCATCTCCTACGCTGCCGGCTATCGTGAGCCCTATATGGTCGTCCAATGCGTAGACCTTTCGCGACACCTTGCTGTCAACCAGGTATCCCATGGTGGCCTTCTTCTCAGCTGCAAGGATGACCGCATCCTTTGCCAGTATGCCCACGGTAGTGGTTCCTGTCTGCAGCTCCTGTATGTTGGTCATAAGAATTCTGTCCCTTCTTTCAGGCGCATGTTTATAAATCTATCAGCTCAGTCGCACAGCTCCTCGCGCGTGTACTTCCTGAGTATCGGGCGCGGCAACCAGTCCACCACTTTCTTCAGCCTCAGCACGTAGGTGATGTGCGCCTGCCCCTGCTTCTCGAAAGTGGTCGCCGGTATGTCGAACATCCATCTCATCCTGATGTCGCCCTCGTTGATTATCCGAGTCCTGTATGACCTCGGGCTCGTCCGCTTGATCTCGTACTTCTCCGGAACGGTGTCTTCGGCTATGATATCCTTGAACCCGTAGGACCTCTTGTTGATGGCGTTGACAGTGACGAACACGAGGCCTCCCTTCCGCTCGGCTTCCTTGAGCAGCTTCACCGGCTTGGTTATCCCGCTGTAGATCAGGTGGGGCTTTGGCAGGCCCTTGACCAGGTCCTTCTCTCTCAGCGTGTAGGTGAACTGCCTTATGCCCTGCTTCTCCTCTGTGGATCCGGCCAGGTCGAACCTCCACTGCACCTTGGTCCCGCCCTCGACCATCCAATACCTGTATGGTCGCGGCCGCAGCTGCTTGGGCTCGTATTCGAGCGGCAATGTATCCTCAACGACCACATCCCTGAACGGATACGGCCTCAGGTTGATGGCCGTGACGGTCACCTTGATGATGTGGTCGAGCGCCTCCGCTTCCTTGATTATCTTGATCGGCTTCCTCAACTGGTTCATCATGTAAATCAGCAACAGTGCGAACAGCCCCAGCAGCAGGAGCTCTATCGGGATTGGCGCCACCACTATAATAACTCCGCGCATCACCGCGAAGGAAAGGCTCTTCTCGTCATAGATTGTGTGATCTTGGTACAGCACGGCCTTCATCATGTGCGTACCGTTCTGCAGGTCCCTCAGGTCGAGTTGTGTTGAGAAGGTCTTGCCTTGGCCGACCAGCAGATCGACATCGTAATCGCCGATGACATTCTCGGGCGACTGCGTCAGGTTCAGCTGCAATTTTGCCTTCAGCGGGACGTTTCCGATGTTCTTCACGGCAGCATCGATGCGCGCAGTATCGTTGGAACCGTAGCCCGACTTGTCAGTCGTAAGTGTTATCTCACCGTCCGTGCACTCCACCACCCCGTACCTGACCAGGTTGGAATCCACAACAGCACCGTTCGAGCTGAGGTGCCATACCACCGAGACCTGGTACAGTCCCGGCGCGGGCTCACTGCAAAGGTGCGTGCCGGCGTTTTGTGTCCGCATGGTTGACCCGCTTGGCTGCACTGTTATGGTCACGTTCGCATGGTAGACTTCCGCGCCGCCGGAAGTTATCGAAGTGACCGCATAGACGTCATAACTTGAAGCAGTCGGGTTTGTGATGTTGAATACCAGGTCTATCGGCTGCCCGCGCTCTATCAGCGGGCTCACCTTCGTCTGGTAGAGCGCCTTGGCAGGTGGCACATATGCTCCTCCCGCGCCTCCTCCTCCGCCGCCTGCCGGCGGGGGCGATGGCGGCGCGGCCTGGATAGTGAACGTGTTGATGGGCGTGACGTTCTGGTTCCCCGAGGTGTCGTTTGCATAGATGCGCCATGATATGACCGCGCCAGCTGCGAACGAGCTGTTCGACCACGTGAAGCTGCTCTCAAAGCTGGCTCCGTTCATGCTGATGGGCGAACTGTAGAACGCTGTGTAATTGATGAAGCTCCCTGTTTCATTGGTCGAAAGGACTGCCTTGTCCAATGCCATGTTATCGGTCCAGTTCGCATCAAGTATGAGTGACGAGCCCTCGGTCGGGGTCTGCGTGCTGGAGTTCGCGTTCACCCAGCGCGGCGGTTCCATATCAAATCCGGTAACGTTGGCAAAATGTGTGGCGCTGGCTGCGGTGTAGTTCTGATTGCCCGCAAAGACCCCTGTGAAGTTCCATACGCCATTCATGTTCAGCGTTGTAAGGTTGACCAGCGGCGAGTTCCCGCTCTGGAACAGCTTGTTGACCCCGTCGGAGAAGTTTGAGAATAGGCTGATTGGCAGACCCGAAGGCACTGTGGAAACTGTAATGTTGGCCGGATTGTTCAGCAGGTAGCCTTGGTTGCCATTCGTGCCGTTCAGAAGCAGCTGCATCGTCACTGCCACAGGGTTGACTATCAGGTAATACGTCAGCCCGGTGCTGTTAACAGAGTAGTTCGCGTTGCCGGTCGCATTGACCTTGTAGGCATAGCCTGCCGGTTTGGCACCAAGCACGTCTGTTTCTGGGTTGCCGACCGTTGCCTCATCCCTGTACAGCGCCACCGCTCCAAATGCCGAGGTTCCGGTTGCGTTGCTCGGGGCACCATAGGTTATCGTGACGTTCTGGTTTCTGGTGCCATTGATGAACAGGTCGACGGTGTTTGCGGCCGTCCCGACTATGAAGCCGTACCTGTCTGTCACATTCTGGTTACCAGAGATGTCTGTAGCGAAGGACCTCCAGTGGAACGTCCCGGCCGGCACCACCGTTACGAACGAATACACGTTGCCGTTCTGCAGGGTTGGCGAGTAGTTTGCTGGTGCACCGCTGATGTCAAACTCAAAGGTAGCATTGGATACGCCAACGTTGTCCGTCCAAGTGACGTTGAACTGGCTGATGAACGTCGGCGAATAGTTGGTAGGCGTAAGCGAGACGTTGTTGAACCACCGAGGCGGTTCAGTATCAATCGCGGTCACGTTAGCGAAGTGTGTTACACTGACGGCAGTGTAGTTCTGGTTACCCACGAACACTCCGGTGAAGTTGAACTTGCCAGCTGCATTAAGCACGGTGAAGTTGGTGAATGGTGAGTTGCCGCTGTCCCACAGCTTGTTAACGCCATCAGAGAAGTTTGTCCACAGCTGCACTGGTAGGCCCGACGGCGAGGTCGTGATGGTGAAATTGGCAACTCCGTTCTGTTGATATGTGAGGTCGCCGTTCGTGCCGTTGAGCAGCAGCGTTATGCTGGAACCTGCCTTGTTGACTATCAGATAATAGGTCACGCCTGTGCTGTTGTCCGAATAGTTTGCGTTCCCAGTGGCGTTCACCTTGTAGGCATAGCCAGCCGGTTTGGCACCCAGCACGTCTATCTCCGGGTTGCTTACAGAAGCGCCGTCCCTGTACAGCGCCACCGCTCCGACCGCCGAAGCCGCTGTCGCGTTCGACTGCGTCCCGTAAGTTATGGTCAGGTTACTGTTCCTGTTCCCGTTCAGATACAGGTCGACGGGATTGGCAGCAGTCCCGATGATGAAGCCGTACCTGTCTGTCACGTTCTGGTTGCCCCACATGTCTGTGGCGAAGGATCTCCAGTGGAACGTCCCTGCCTGTATGACCGTTGTGAACGAGTACACGCTTCCGCTCTGCAGGGTTGACGAGTAGTTTACCGGTGCACCGCTGATGTCAAGCTCAAACGTGGCATTCGCGACTCCGCTGTTGTCCACCCAGGTGACGTTGAACTGGCTGATGAACGTCGGCGAATAGTTGGTAGGCGTAAGCGAGACGTTGTTGAACCACCGAGGCGGGGTGCCCTCCGGAAGGGGCTCACTGATCGATACGTTTAACTTGATGCTGGACGCGGCTATGCTGCTGTTCCGACCTACATGGGTCCCGTTTGTAGCTGTTACGTTGACCATGTCTACACCTATCTCTCCTGTGAGCGAGGCGGAATACTGCGGGAAGAACTGCAGCGCCGGCGGGAAGCCGTTGCCGGTCCATGTCTGTTCGATGTTCCTTATGGTCCCATTGGGGAAACTCACTGTAACATTGACAAGTGTCCCGTTACCCGTTAGCGAGCCGGATTCGAACGTGTTGTTGAAGACGAAACCATCCACCGCTACTGTTGATGGAGGCGCGGCTATGCCTGCACCGCCTTCTTCGCCTCCGGTGGCGAGCGCAGTAACCGCCCTGAAGATGTCAGTCAGGAAAGTGACAAGCGTGTCCAGCAGCGATGGGCCCTGTTGTCCGTTCTCTGCAAGCGCAGGCAGCCCGGCAACGAGCATCATCACTACGGCCGCGACCAGAAGGCCGAAGCCATAGTTCTTGCGCTTTTTGCCCTTCTTGTCCTCCTTCCTTCTTCTCTTGGCGATGAACGGTATCAGAATGATAAGGGCCAATACTATCAGCCCTACCGATATGTAGGCTATCGTATTTGCCACCTCTTCAGGGGTCGAAGGCAGTTTGAGTTGTGGCAATACTATTGGCGCTGTCGACGGTTGCTGCCCAGTGCTACCTTGTGTGGTCTCGTTCCCGGACGCCGGCTGCTTTGGCACAGCGGCTTCCTCCTTGAGCCTCTCTATGGTGCCTGAAAGCGACGGCTGTGAAGACGGAGTCTGCTGCGCCAGTGTGACATTTATTTCCAGTTTGCCGCTGCTGGCTGTTGTACTGGCCTCGCCGAACCAGCTACCTGATTGGGCCAGCACCTGCACTACCTGCCCAGCCCCAGGGCTGTAACCCAACGAGACGCTGTAACGGTTGGCGTACTCAGGAAGTGGCGGATAATTGTGACTGGTGGCAGTTTCCTCAAGCATGCTATTGTTGATGTTGACCACTGTTACACTTACCCCGGTTGGTGCTGGGCTGCCGTCGGCATTGAAGACATAGCCTTCCACGGACAGCGGCAGCGGCGGGTCTGCTGCAAATGCCGCAATCGGCAGCACCAACAGTACGAAGACCGCCGCTGTTAGCGTTTTGTTCCACTTCATGTTCTCATCTCATGGTGTAGGATCATAATCGTTGGTGAAGTTCCCTGTCGCACCGGCCTTGTACCAGTATCCGCGGCCCGGGTTGAACAACTGGAAATCCCCGTACCAGCCGTAGCCGGCGAAGAAGCGGCTCCTTTTGAACGGGTCCATCGTATCGGTGCTGTCATACCTCCACGCCTCGTCCAGGTCGCTTGCACTTGGGAACATTCCCGTCAGGCCGTGATTTGCTACTGATACCAGTCCGACCAAGTTGAAGTCATTGAAAAGTAGCATGGAACGGTTTGCTTGGGCGACTGCTCCCGTGGTTGCTATGTCGAACGAAGTTGATGTGAAGCCAGGTTTGTTGGAGAGGTACCAGTAGCCCCTGTCCGGCTGCGCCTGAACGAAGTCCCCTATCCAGCCGAAACCGGCAAAGTAATCGGCCTTCTTGTAGGGGTCAAGAGTGTCATTCGCATCGTAACGCCATATCTGGTCGCCGGCCTGGGCATCGTAGGTTATATCGTCCAAGCTCTCGTTATGTATAAGCAGCGTCTCTAGGCTCACCAGCGTCCAATCTGTGTATAGTTTGAGACCGAACTTCCCCACGGCGTGGGTGTTGCTGTCCTGCAGACCATCGGTGCTGTTCGCTCTTACTATGTAGTACCGCTCGTTCGTCGAGTTGGCCGTATTGTCTGTGAAGTTGTACTGGTCGGCCGGCGTGGTCCCGAAGACCGTGGCGAAGTTGAATCCTGCACTGTAGTTATCGGTCTTGTATACCACGAAATTGGCGATGTTGCTGACGTTCGAGCTCCAGTTTAGCAATATGTCACCTGTCGCCGTCTTGTTCAATATCGCAACGAGGTTGCTTGGGCTAAATGGCGGCACCGCCGTGACGTTTGCGATGTGTGTTACATTGGCTGCAGTGTAGTTCTGGTTGCCCGCAAACACACCTGTGAAGTTGAAGACGCCAGTTACATTAAGCATGGTGAGGTTGGTGAACGGCGAAGTGCCGCTGTCCCACAGCTTGTTTACACCATCGGAATAGTTGGTGAACAACTGCACAGCCAGTCCCGTGACGGTCGTCGTTATCGTGAAGTTGGCGAACTCCGCTTTCATGTAATCCTTGTTATCATCCGTACCGTTAAGGAGCAGCGTTAGCGGCATGCCTGCCTTATTGACCTGGTAGCCTTGCGAAATGTTCGCACCGGTGGCGTTCCCGCTTGCCGTGGAGTTGCAGGTGTAGTTCCAGAAGCCCACGGGCAACACTATGTTAACATTGTTCTCAGCGTTCGCGCTCGAATGGTTCCTGTAAAGGTTTGGCGTCCCCGTGCAGCTGCAGCTCGCGTTGGTCGCCGTCCCGTACGTTATCGGTGTGGCTGGATTGATGTTTAGCGAGCACGAGCCAGCCGCATGCGCCACAGTCAGGTAATTATCGTAACTATAACCGTTCGTGTAGTTCCCGCCTGCCTGGTAAATGCAAGTATAATTGTAAACCGCGGCGCCTAGTTTGTCTGTCTCGCTCACGCTGCCAGTTGAAGAGTTCACCTGCGTCCCGTTCCTTAACAATGCAAGCGTCGCGCCCGGGTCACCAATCGTTATGGAACAGGTCGCGGTGGTCTGCGTACCGTAAGATACCGAGTTCGACGGGCTTAGCGTAACCGTTATGCTCGGCGTGGCAGCGTTGACGGTAAGACCGGTCGTCGTCGACGCCTGTAAATAGTTCGCGCTCGCACTGTTGTTGAGCGTGAACGTGTAGTTGCCCGCTCCGTAGACAGTATTATCAGAAACTGCATACGGATATGCGGAATCCGTGCTTATCGGTCCTTGGCCATTTACATAAAGGTGTATCGTGTAGTCCGCCTGCGACAGCACGGTCGCATTGCCGCTCACGCCAGAGCCTGCCCCGTAGCTGATCGTTCCGGCTGTTGAAAGCGCCAGGGTGGGCGCCTTCTTGTTTATGGTAAGCGTCCTTGTCACGCTGGCTGCCGAATAGTTCTGGTTGCCCGTCGTGTTGTAGATGTAAGTGTAGATGTTCGCACCCAATTGGCTTACGTCCGAAACTATATATGGTGCTGAACCGCTTGAGCCTGCGCTCACCGCGTTCCTGTAGAGATTGAACGTGAGCACCTGTCCTGTTATGGTCGAATAACCTGTGACGTTCGTTGCGGTCTCATAATCGAAGGCTTGGTCCGCTTCCGCACCGTTTAGCAGGACGAGCATCGTCCCTTGCAGCACGCCGGCACCAAGTGGTGTAACGGTAAGATAATTATTGGTACTTGAACCCGCCGTGTAGTTCTGGCTCGCCTGGTAATCGCATGCATAATTGTACGCACCGCCAGCCAGCGTATTGGTCTCGCTCACGCTGCCCGTTGAAGAGTTAACCTGAGTCCCGTTCCTTAACAATGCAAGCGTCGCGCCCGAATCGCCGGTCGTTATGGAACAGGTCGCCGTTGTCTGCGTACCGTAAGATACAGAGTTCGACGGACTCAGTGTGACCGTAACGCTCGACGCGATCGGGTTAACTGTCAGTCCGGCCGTCGTCGAACCCGCCGTGTAGTTCGCGCTCGCGCTGTTGTTTAGGGTAAAGGTATAGCCACCCCCTCCATAGACCGTGTTATCAGAAACTGCGTACGGGTAAGTTGGATCCGTACCTATCGGCCCTTTGCTGTTGACATAGAGGTTTATGGTGAAGTCCGTCTGCGGCAGGACCGTAGCGGAGCCGCTCACACCGGAGCCCGAGCCGTAACTTATCGTCCCGGCCGTGCTGAGCGAGAGCGTAGGTGTCTTCTTGTTTATGGTGAGCGTCCTTGTCACGCTCGCCGCCGAGTAGTTCTGGTTGCCCGTAGTGTTGTAGATGTAAGTGTACGTTAATGCTCCGAGCTGTTTCACGTCCGAGACCGCATACGGTTCGCTGCCGCTTGAGCCTGTACTTAAAGCGTTCTTGTACAAGTTGAACGTCAGTCCGCTTTGCCCCGTAATGGTCGAATAGCCGGTGACATTAGTGATGGTCTCGTAATCGAACGCTTGGTTCGATTCGGCTCCGTTTAGCAGCACGTGCATCGTGCCAGATAGCACGCCTGCTGCCGCCGGAGTAATGGTCAGGTAGTTGTTGTAGCTGTAGCCCACGGTGTAGTTCTCGCTCGGCTGGTAAATGCATGTATAGTTGTACACCCCGGCGGCCAGCGTGTTAGTTTCGTTGGCCGAACCCGCACCAGTTCCGACCTGCGTGCCGTTCCTAAGGAGTATAAGGTTTGCGCTTGGGTCGCCGACTGTTATCGTGCATGTAGCGGTTGTCTGCGTGCCGTACGTTTCGGAATTCGACGGCACAAAGCCTACGCTGACTGCCGACGCGACCTTGCCTACGATTACGTAATACGTCGCGCCGGTGGAGTTGGCTGCATAGTTATTGTTACCTGTTGTGTCCGCTTTGAACGCATGTTCGCCTCCGCCGAGTGTTATTGTGGCTGGGTTCGTCACGTTCTGGCCGTCTCTATGGAGCTGCACCGTGCCCGAATTCTGGTAGACAGTCGATCCGCTCACCGTGACAGAAGTACCGTAGGATATTGTCACGTTCTTGTTCGTGTAAGCTGTTCCGTTATTTATGGTGATGTCAATGGGATTGGTCGTGTTCTGCTGAACTATCGTGGCATTTGATATCGAGGAAGCAGTAAAGTTCTGCGAACCAAGATAGACGAAAGTGTAATTGTAGGACCCTGTGTCCAGCAGTATCGTCTCTGTGCTCGTTCCGACGTTGGTGCCGTTCCTCCAGAGCTGCGTGGTCGTGCCGCTATCACCAAAGACCACTGTTCCTGTTGCCGTGGTGGTCGTCGGATACGTAACGCTATTGGAAGGCATTACCGCCAACGCCAAGGAAGGCGTTATCGGGTTGACTGTCAGGTTGGCCGTCGTGGAAGCGGCCGTATAGTTCGTGCTAGCGCCATTGCTGAGCGTGAACGTGTAGCTGCCCCCGCCATAGTAGTTGTTGTCCGCGACCGAATACGGATACGTGCTGTCCGTTGCCGTCTGCCCTATGCCGCTTACTTGAAGGCTTATCGTGAAGTCCGATTGCGGCAAGACTGTAGCTGAGCCGCTCGCGCCCGCGCCCATGGTGTAGTTCACCGTCCCGGCCGTGCTGAGCGAGAGCGTAGGTGTCTTCTTGTTTATGGTAAGCGTCCTTGTCACACTCGCCGCCGAATAGTTCTGGTTGCCCGTCGTGTTGTAGATGTAAGTGTACGTTAATGCTCCGAGCTGTTTCACGTCCGAGACCGCATACGGCTCAGAGCTTGATGAATCCGCGCTAACGGCATTCCTGTAAAGGTTGAAAATGAGCCCGCCCTGCCCAGTCATGGTCGAATAACCCGTGACGTTGGTCGTGTTTTCATATTGGTAGCTCGCGTCTGCCTCCGCCCCGTTTATCAACGCGTGCATCGTGCCAGTTAACAGGCCTGCTGCCGCAGGAGTCACGATGAGATAATTGTCGGTGCTTGAACCAGCAGTGTAGTTCTCGCTCGGCTGGTAAATGCATGTATAGTTGTAAAGCCCGCCGCCCAGTGTGTTGGTCTCGCTCGCGCTGCCAGCGCCAGTCCCGACCTGCGTGCCGTTCCTAAGGAGTATAAGGTTTGCGCTTGGGTCGCCCGTTGTTATTGTGCATGTGGCGGTTGTCTGCGTGCCGTACGTGACCGGATTGGACGGGACGAAACCGATGCTGACAGTCGGCGTGACCGGCGTCACGTTTGCCGAGAAAGTCAGTCCTGTCGCGTTCACCGTGTAGTTGGTGTTCCCCGTGCTGTTGACCTTGAAGGCGTATGTGCCCACCGCAAGGTTCAGGCTCTGACCGCTCGTCGCGGTCGTATCGTCCTTGTAGACGTTCACGCCGTCCGGCCCAGAGGCGACCGGCGTTATCGGCGTGCCGTACGGGACCGTTATGTCGTTCTGTTGTCCGTTCAAAGTGAGGCTCACTGGGTTCGACGCCTGGTTGACATAAAGATAATATGTCACGCCCGTGAAGTTGGCCGTGTAGTTCTGGTTTCCGGTTGCATTGGCCTTGTACGCCCATACGCCCGCGCCCAGCGCCTTGACCTCCGTCGCCCCGCCCGTGTATATGCCGTCCCTGCTGAGCGTTGCGCCCGCCATCGCCGTGGCCGTGGCGTTCGATTGCGCAGGGTAGGTTATTGTCATGTCCTGGTCGACGTACTCGCCAGTGCTGTTCCTGAAGAACAGATGGGTCGGGTTGTCTGCCTGCGCCACCGTAAATATCATCCTCAAGGTCGCGTTGGTGTTGCCCGAGCTGTCGTTCGCATAAGATATCCAGTAGTAGGTGCCGGCGGGCACTATGGTATCAAGGAAGTACACGTTCCCGTCCGTGGTAGCGCTGTAGTTCACCGGGCTGCCGCTTATGTTAAGTTCAAAAACAACGGTGGTCACAGCGACGTTATCGTTCCAGGTGGTGTTGAACCAGCTGGTATTTGTCTCCGAATAGAATGTGACGATGGAAGAGACGTTGTTGCTGAACCGCGGGGGCGTGGTGTCAGGTGGGAGCTGGGTCATTGATATGTTCAACTTTATTGTCGACGCCGCTATGCTGCTGTTGTAGCCCCAGTGCGTCCCGTTTGTAGCAGTGACATTGATGGTATCCACTCCTAACTCGCCGCTGACTGAGGCGGTATACTGAGGATAATATTGCGACACAGGAGGGTAGCCTTTGCCTGTATAGGTCTGTTCTTGCCCCCTCATGGTGCCATTGGGAAAATAGACTGTCACATTGACAAGGGTCGCGTTGGCTGCCAGCACCCCACCTGCGAAGCTTGAGTTGAACACGAATCCTTTGACATCAACGACCGATGGCGGTCCTGCCACCCCGGCGCCGCCTTCTTCGCCTCCGGTGGCGAGCGCAGTAACCGCCCTGAAGATGTCAGTCAGGAAAGTGACAAGCGTGTCCAGCAGCGATGGGCCCTGTTGTCCGTTCTCTGCAAGCGCAGGCAGCCCGGCCGAGACTAGGAAGACCAGCAGCGCAACTGCCGCAACGCCTTTGCGCCGGCCCTGCCCCCCGATGACTTTCTTCCTTGTAATATAGACGGCTGCCCCGAGTATCACCAGCCCGACTATCAGCAGGCGCGTTACATCCGTTGGGACGGAAGTTAACGTGAGGTCCGCCATCATATCGTTCGAAGTTATCGCAAAAGTGACCTCGCTGTGCCTTCCTAATGACACAGCACTCACGCGTATGCTTTGATTCGCGGCGGGGTCGAAGGCTAGGGATGCCTTGTAGCTGTTCTTGTACTGCTCGACCGGCGGGAAACCCCTTCCAGTCGCTGTAAGTTCTACCTGTCCGTTGCCCAGGTTCTCGACCAGCACCGGCACGCCTCGGTCCACTGGGCTACCGTCCGAATAGAATATGTGGCCCTCCACGGAGAGCGGCGCCGGAGGCGCCACAATTGCCGCCGAAGCGAGCGGCAGGCCGATTAGGATGGCCATCGCTATGCCTAGGGCTAGAGCAGGGGCGTTCCTCATGTTCTCAAGGTTTAGTTTAGTTTTCATGGATAAAACACCTATGGTTGATACTCCTGGCTGTAAGTGGTCGAATTCATGGAGTTGTACCAGTAGCCGCGCCCTGGGTCAACGAAGTAGATGTCCCCGAACCAGCCGAAACCTGCGTAGTAGTCCGATTTCTTGTACGGGTCCAGCAGGTCGAACGCATCGTACCGCCATATCTGGTCGGCAGCGACCGGCTGCGTCCAGAAGGTGCTTACGTTCTTGCTCAGTAGCGTGGTCGCACCGACAAGGTTGAAGCCGTTGTATATCGGGATGCTCCTCGTAGCGCTCGGCGCCACCCTTCCGGTGATGGTCCAATTGAACTGGTCTGTAGTGAAACCCGTATTCTGGCTGTTGTACCAGTAGCCCCGTTCCTGCTCGAGCGTCAGCGCGGAGGGGTCACCGAACCATCCGAAACCGGCGAAGTAATCGGCCTTCTTGTATGGGTCAAGCAGGTCGGTGGCATCGTAGAGCCATACCTGGTCGCCGCCCAGCGCGATGTAGGTCACATAGATCGTGGCATTGGACGGGTCCAATACCAGCGGGAACGAGACCAAGTTGAAACCGGTGCTGAGCTTGACGTTCCATTTTCCAACGGCAAAGGTGTTGCTGTCCTGCTGCCCGAAGGTGTTGTTCGTCCTTACCACATAGAACCGCTGGTCGGTGCCGTTGGCGGTGGTATCGATGAAGGTCGTCCGGTTGTCTGGAGTTGTACCGAACGCCTGCGAGAAGTTGAACCCGTCGGTGTAGTTCTCCGTCTTGTAGATTACGTAGTTGAATACGCTGGTGTTGGCCGCCGTCCAGTTGAGCATGATGTCACCGGTCGGGCTGACGTTGAGCGTGGCCGTCAGGTCGGTTGGCGACTGGACGAAAGCCGTGGTGACATTGACGGTTGACGTCGTAGCCGAGTTAAGTTGCCCATGCACCTGCACCGCCAGTATCGCCAACGAGGCTAGCACAAAGAGCGTAAGTAGCATTCTCATCAGCCAAACACCGCCGTGAACCAAATGATGCTGCTGCAGTTTCCGCCTACCCCGAGCGGGATCTTGATCTTCCATGGCAGGTCCTGGGTCGGTACGAGCGGGCTTTGGGTGGTCGCCGTGATGTTCTTCTGTAGGTTGAAACCGGAGCAGGCCGCTGCGCTGTCGGAAGGCGTGCCGGTCAGTGCGGTCATCGCGGTATAGGCCTGTCCATAGTCTGTACAGTTGTAATGGAGCGAACTTACTGCAATCGTCCCGCCACCTCCGCCAATGCAGGCCATGTTTGTACCATTGAGCTGCATATCGATGCGCACGTTGCCATAGTTCTGCATTGTGGTATTCAGGTCATTGGCCGAAGTGTCTCCCACCTTCATGACCCCGAATGGCAGCGTGCTAGGCGTAGTGCCGACGGCGAGCAGCGTATTGATGTCCGTAGTATCGTTCCCTGCCCCGGACATGCCATCGCTGTCCGCGACCGTCAGGTTGCATATCCAGCTGCTGTTGCTCGTGTTGACCGCGTTGAACCACATGTCGAACCCGCACTCCACATATTGGGCCGTACTGTTCTTGACCGCCAGCCAGTCGCAGCTGTTATTGGTATAGCACCAGTTGTTGTCGCCCGTGCATCCCTCCGGGTGCGAATCAATCAATATATCGCTCGCGCTCTTGGTATAATTATATACCGCGACCTCGTCTATCGTGCCGTTGAGGTAGTAGGCGGCTGCGCCCGCACCTAACTTGCCTATCAGCAGGTCCCCGGTCGTCGAATCTATCGCGCCGCTGACGGTGTTGTTCGAATCCTCCAGCACGCCGTTCACGTATATTTTCATACCGCTGGCAGTGTTGTAGGTAGCGGCAACGTGGTACCATGCACCCGGGTTGTTGCTTATGTTGGTGGTGCCGGCTATGGAAGTTAGCGCGCCGCTCTGCACGATCCGGAACCTCGGCCTCCCGACCCCTAGCCACATAAGGTAACCTTTGTTCGTAGCATCGCCTGCCCCTGTCTTATCCAGGATGCCCTGGCTCATATCTGTATTGGCGGTCTTAATCCACGCCTCGATGGTCAGGTTACCGACGATGTTCAACGAGCTGGCGTTGCTGGCGTTCACGAAATCATCATCTCCGTCAAGTATCAGCGCGTTGCCGAACCGGCCAGAAGCCGTCCATACGGGATCGGTAACCTCGCTTGCGCTCGTATTGCCAAGGGACGCCGTGTTACCGTTGTAAGTGCTATCAGATGCTGTCTGCCCACTGCCCTCTTCAAAGTGCCATATGCCGCTTGCGTTGGTCAGGCTAAGCACGCCCTGCGGATAGTAGAAGAGCGCGGTTGCTGGGGCGCTGTTGAAGTTGCTCGGCCCGTTTACATCGTTGACCGTCGCATTGCAGACCGCATGCTTCGTCTGCCCAGCGGCAAGGTCCAGCTGGTTGTACGGGAAAGATACGTCGTCCTCGACCAGCACGCCCTCGAATGATGGTGGGACCGTCTTCTCCAATGCGCTTTGCAGCTCTGCGCCCCAGTTTCCGTCGCTGTCGTTCGCATATACTTTGAATGTGTTCGGACCGTCCGTGAGCGTCTTGGCCTTATAGCAGTAGACCGACGTTCCGTCCCCTACCTTTGTCATCGTCTCGTTCGCACCGTTCCACTCGAGTATGCACGTATCTATGGTGTATTCGGTGCTGTCCACCGTGGCGTTTATGGTCACGCTGCTGTCCGTGGTCCTCGCGCCGCCCGCCGGTGTCGGACTTACGTAATGTACATCCACTTCGCCGTGGCCTAGTCCGATGGGGTACATGCACCCCAGTTGCGCCTCATAGGTCCCGCCGCGCGAGCTGTTGACTATGCAACCGGTCACTATGAAGGCCTTGTACGGGCTGCCGGAGAAGTTGCCGCCCGAAGAGAGGATGTAATCCATCGTATAGGTCCCGCCGGTGACGCCGAACGAGCCGTTTGTGTAATAAAGACCGTTATTGATGGTCAGCGTGTTGCTCTTCGTGATGCCGTCATACGTGGCGTCGTTCGGCGTGACGCTGCAGGTAAACACGTCATCGAATTGCGTCTCGTCCGAGACTATTGTGGCATTGACTACATACCCGTCCACCGTATCCTGGTATCGCTGTCTAATCTGGGTCGCCGACAGCGTGCGGCTGTAGAAGCGGAACTCGTCTATCGTGCCGTTGAAGCCCGTACCTGGCGGTGTGGCCGACGCCCTACCTATCCTAAAGTTGTTGTCGTTTTGGGTGAAATTGAAAGTGAAGGTCTTGGTGGCCATCTCCGTCCCGTTCACGTATAGCCTTTCAGTATAGCCGTCATAGGTGTAAGCGACGTGCACCCACTTGTTCCTGGGTATCACAACTTGGCTCGTTGCGAAGTACGTCTCGCCGCTTTCGTTGCCTATGAAATAAAGCTTGCCTTCAGTAGGAGCCAGTTCGACGCCCCATCTGTGCTGGTTCCATTTCGATGTTATGGATTCGTTGTTATAGTTACCGGTTGTGTTGCCCTTGAAGTATATCCATGCCTCCATGGTCAAATTACTTACGACGTCCAGCGGGGAGTTGGTGGTGTCCGTGATCTCTATGAACACATTGCCGCCGTTGAATTCATAGCCTCCGCCGATCTTCCCTGAAGCGTTCCATGTCAGGCCGATTACCTGGCCATTGAGGCCGTTTCCGGAATAATCCTTTGCCGTAACGATGTTGTTCAGGTCGAACGGCATCACGAGGCTCGCATAGGGCGTGGAGTTGATGTTCCACGTGTAGATGTTGGTGACGGCCTTGTTGAGCGGCGACAGGGTGGACTGGTTGTAGCAGGTTATGTTATCGGTCGTCAGGTTGAACCCCGTTGTCGAATTGAGTACCGGAACGTCATGTATCGGTTCACCGTACAGTATCAGCATTCTGCTTGAGTTCAGCTGCACACCGTTAAGTGTGCCGTCGTTTGGTGTGATGGAGCATATCCACTTATCGTCTACTTTGAGATTGGCCGAAACCATCGTCTGGTTGCTCGAATAGCCGTCCTTGGTCTCCAGATATCGCTGCTCAACCTGTGCCGGATTCATCGTAAGGTTCCTGTAGACGCGCACCTCGTCTATCGTGCCATTGAACTGCTGGATGGGGCCGGGAAAATAGATCGCCCTCCGCCCTATCATGGTCCCGTTGACGCCTGTATCCCACCAGCCGCCGTCGTACCGCACGTTTACCGTTCCCTCGGTTCCGTTTATGTATATCTTTGCCCTTGTGCTGACGTCATCGTTCGCAACGGTCGCCACCACATGGTACCACGTGTCTTTAGAAAGCTTTGTCGTGCTGTTCCAGACGTCGTGGTATGCGCTCCCGCTGTCCACAAGGTGAAGTTGCACGCGTTCATCCGTTAGCATAAAAAGCCAGTTTTGGTTGCGCTCCATGATGGTGTGATAGCCCCCGAGCGTGTAGTTAGGCCTTATCCACGCCTCGACCGTCAGGTTCGTTACGCTTTCCGTTGCTGAGTCGTTAGTGCAGTTCAGGTAGTCATCGACACCATCGAAAATGTATGCTCCGCCCACCTTTCCTGTTGTAGTCCACTTAGGCTCGGCCGAATCGCCAACGGTCGGTGTGCCCTCCCAGCATTGCCTGCCCTTATCGGTATCGTTGCTGGAATAGTCCTTAGTCCTGCCAATTGCATATGAATCGTTACTGTCGAACGGCACGTTCAACCCCATTATCGATACGTTGTTCTTGTACCAGTTGTAGATGTTCGTATTGACGTTCTGGCTTGACAGGTTGTAGCATGTTATGTTGTCGACGGAGCGGTTGTAACCTGTTGAGGTGAGGATTGGGTTCAACTGGAACATGGCCCACATGCTGAGATTGCTCGAGTTCAGGGGCGTGCCGTCCTCTTCCGCGTCGTTAGGTGTGATCTGGCAACTCCAGACGTCGCGGTCTCTAATTTCATTTGAAACAATTGTCTGATTTGATGAATAGCCGCCCTTCGTGTCCGAATACAGTCTCTCTATTTGGGCGGCCGATAACGCGCTTCCGTAAATCCTGACGTCATCTAGTGTCCCATTTAACCAACTGTTCGGGTTCGTCGCCCGGCCTATTTCCACGGGTATTGTGGTGTCCGAAAACACCGTCGGCGGCACGAGGTTCGTGGTCTTGGTGCTGGCCACCTCCGTGCCATTGACGTAAATGTCTATGTTTTGAGCCGAGAGGTCGAAGACCACAGCAACATGGCTCCACTTGTTCTGTGTGACTTCTATGCTGTTAGTATCGAAGAAAACGTAATTTTGTGCGTCCCCGTCCTGGTATGCGACCCCTCTTAATATTCCGTTAGTATGCATCTGAACGAGAAAAGTCCTGTGCAAGGGGACTGTGGCCCCGTTGTATTTTCCTACAATCACTTGCCCATTTGAGAGTTGTGTGTCGTTTATCCAGAAGGCTACCGTCAATTTGGTGTTTGCGCCGTTGAAATAAGGAATGTCGGTGGTGGTGATGTATTGTGATTTACTGCCGTTAAAGAGATATGCGCCGCCCACCTTGCCGTTGGCCGTCCACGTCGGCTCTGCGGCATCGCCGTCCGCAGTGCTCCCGAGTTGGCCCGTGTAGCCGTTGCCGGAATAGTCCTTTGTCATGTTCACGCCGCCGGAATCGTCGCTGTCGAACGGCATGTTCAGGAGCATGATTGCGGAACCGTTCTTGTACCAGTTGAATATGTTCGTATTGGCGCCGACGCTCGACTGGTTGTAGCAGGTTATGTTGTCGGTCGTCAGGTTGTAGATGGACGTCGCATTGAGGAGCGGTGTGCCTTGATAAGCGCTCAATATGGTGAGGTCGGTCGAGTTCAGGGGTGCGCCATCACCATCATATCGACCGTTGTTCGGGAGAACTTGGCATGTCCAGACATCTCCGGCCTTTGTTTGAGCTGAAACAATCGTCTGACGTGAAGATAAGCCGTCCTTCGTTTCAACGTATCTTTGCATTATCTGGTCGCCGGAAAGCATGACGCCGTTGTATATGCGCACTTCATCGATGGTGCCGTTGAACCCGACAAGAGCGCCAGCCCCCCCGCTTATGTAAAGCGGGTTGGCGTTCACTGTAAGGGCGGCTGCCCCCGTGCCCGCGACCCATGAAGCGTCCGTCTGTTTCACGCCGTTTATGAATATCGCGGCCGATGATGCGTCGCCTGACTTGTATTTGACGGCGATGTGCGTCCATATGTTGACGGGGAGCACTGCTTGCGCGGTCCTGTATATGTGCCACGTGCCGCCGGTGTAATAGCCGAATGATACCCTGGCCGAGCCCAGCCTGATGTTGTAATTGGGCGCCGGGGACGCCGAGTCCGCCTTTTCAATGAGAGTGACGTCGGCCGTGGAATTGAACGTCCTGTAGATCCATGCCTCTATGGTGAGGTTCGTGCTGATGTCCAGGGTGGCGCTGTCCTCCATCTGTATGTAGTCGTAATGCCCCTCCACATCGGGGCCTGTAAAGTTATATGCTCCGCCGATTACCCCAGTAGATGTCCACGCCGGCTCATAGCCGTCGGACAATGTCTTGTTCCCGAGCATGCCAGAGTTATTATAACCTGAGTAGTCTCTTGTTGTGTTGATTCCTCCCGAGTATTGAGTATCCATCGGCAAGTTCAACACCGTTATCGATAGGTCGTTCTTGTACCAGTTGTAGATGCAGGTATTGGAGCCCCATGTCTGATTGGAGCAGGTTATGTTGTCGGTCGTCATGTTTAAACCGGACGTCGACGTGAGGAGCGGGGTCGACTGGTACGCAGCCAGTATGGTCACTGGGTTCGATGTCGTTGGCAACTCGTCTTTTGTCACGTTGTTCGGCGTTATCTCGCACGTCCATACTTCGCCCGGGTTTAACTCGTTTGAAACTATCGTCTGGTTGTTCGTGTAGGGGTACTGGTTTCCAAACTTGTCGGTATTGTTATCCTTCGTTTCCTTGTAGCGCTGGCTTATCTGCGCCGCCGACAGCGCCCTGCCATACAGGCGCACCTCATCGATGGTTCCGTTGAAGTAGGTACCTGGAGGGGTCGCCGACGCCCTGCCTATCCTTAAGGGGTTTAAGCTGGTGCCGAACGTAAACACCGCGGGAGAGCTGGCCTTCAGCGTGCCGTTCACGTAAAGCCTTTGTGTTGAGCCGTCGTAGGTGTAAGCTACGTGCGTCCACGTTCTCATCGCTATCGTGTTGGCAGAAGTATTGAAATATAGCGACATGTTCTCGTTGGGTATGGCATACAACGCCCCTCCGATCGGGCCCTTGTCTTCAACCCCCCACCTGTGTTGCATCCATTTGGACGTTATGGATTGGTTGCCCACCGTAGAGTTGCCGGCCCAGTATATCCATGCCTCCGCAGTGAAAGCGTTCGTGAAGTTCAGCGGGTCTGACGGTGTGGAAACGTCCGAGACTTCTATGTAAGTGTTAATATCGCTGAAGTTGTATGCACCACCGATCTTACCTGCCGTCCAGTTGGATAATATGACTATACCTTCAAAGGCTGGATTACTAAACCCTGAGTAGTCTTTGACGCCTGTGCTGTTGTTCAAATCGAATGGCAGCACGAGAGCAGCGAAAGGTGTGCCGCTCCTGTAAAAGTTGTAGATGTTAGTATTGGCGCCGACGCTCGACTGGTTGTAGCAGGTTATGTTGTCGGTCGTCAGGTTGTAGATGGACGTCGCTTGGAGGAACGGCGTGCCTTGCGCCATGTTGTTTGCGTATTCCGTGTCGTTTCCGAACACGAACTCGAGCGTGTGCACCCCGGTCGTCAGTACCTTTGACGTCTCATACCCCGTCTCACTGCAGCTGTAATTCGCGATGTAGACCGAACCGCTTTCCTCCAGCCATGAATAGTCAAGAATGTTGTCGCCGCATCTCACCTCGAGGAACTTCAGGTCGCCGTTCTCGTTGACGTTGCTCCACGTGGTCCCGTTGACGGCCCTTATGGACAGGTCGGCGACCCCGGTCGTTTTGAACATCACCGTCCAGTTGCCGCCGACCACCGGGTAGCTTTGAACGTTCAATATGCTGATATCAGCTTCGACCTCAAAGGTCTGGTTGCTGAGGTGCGGGACGACCCACTGGAGTTCATCGGTCAGGCCGTTCGCGTTGTTGTCCATTTTCTGCACGGCAAAAGCAGGGTCGTTCGTGATGTCGATGCGGCCGTTGCCCACCCACCGATAGAGCTTCAGATTCTCCGGCCGCACCTCCCTGACGTCGGTGCTCGCTGCAATGTTCGTATACTCGACCGTCGCATTCGACCCGATGGTTATGCGCTTGGTCCATAGCTTTTCAGTTACGTCTGGCACCCCTTCTGTCTGTTGTGGCGGCGGTGTCTCATACGATATGTCATATGTCACGTTCCCTCCAGGAGGCAGTTCTATTCCGTTCTTCAACTCGTCCAGAGTTTCATTTTTGTTTGATGCGACATCGATTATGCTGATGTTTGTCGCTTCAACTGGCGGTGCCCATTTGACGCCCTTCAAGCCGAGGACCTTCGGCAATTTGTGCGTGTTCTTGAACTTCACGTAGCCGCTCCACTTCACAGGTTTGCCCGGCTTCGCAACACCTTGTCTTATCTGGACGTCATATTCTTTCACAGCATCGACCGTGATGAACGTCCTCGTCTCGCTCGAGACCGTCATGTTGCCAGCTCCGGTCGCAATCACCCTGAACCTGTACGTCCCCCGTTCAAGGTCAGTCAAATTATACCAGAAGTTCGTCCCGCTGCCGGCCATGACAGCTGTCGTGGGGTCCTCGTTTCCATGCGACCACTCTATTACAGCGAACTGCGTGTCCGCATTCGTGGTCGCGTTTATCAGGATCCAGCTCTCGGATACGTCCTTGCCGTCGTCCGGGGTCGGCTCCACAAAGCTTATTTTGTTCAGCTCCTCGGCCGGTTTCTTGCCGTAATATATGTAGTAGGTGATTCTGAGCGGTGCAACAACAGAACCCGTGGGCAAAGTCTCGTTCGCTTCTTCCGTCTGATTATCCACCGGAGCTTCCGGCACTTCGACCGTTTCATGGGGCGTCTCCTGTGTGACATTGGTGGTGATGTTCTCTGTTACGTTTTCTGTGGCATTCTCTGTTACGTTCTCGGTAATGTTCAGCGTGATGTTTTGCGAAACGTTCTGAGTGATGTTTTCCGTTATGTTCTGCGTGATGTTTTCGATTGGCTGCAACATGTTTACAACATTTATGGTGACCGCCCTGTAGCCCGTCTCTGCCATGCCGCCTGTGATGTTCGTCGCCAGCACGCGGTAGCGATACGTGCCGTTCTCGAGGTCGGTCAAATTATACGACCACTCCGTACCGTAACCGTTCATTGATGCCGTGTTCGTTATGTTGTCCTTTCCCCATTCGAGCAGCGTGAAGTTGGTTCCTTCGGTCGTAGAAACCTTAACCACGAACATGTTCTCGTTGATTGTGACACCATCTTGTGGCGTTGGTTCCACGAATGCCACCTCAAGGCCGGTCGGCGCATAGATTACGTTCCTGAACCTTACATCGGCCTCCGCACAAAGCATGTTCTCATCATAGGCCTGGTTGAGCACCTCGAAAGTTATTTCCTGCGTCCCGTCGGTGATATGTATCCCTTCGGCGCAGACCGATGATCTGTACGCGCCAAAAGCCACGTGTGTAGTGACATAATCGATGTTGTTGTCGACCGTTATCTCCTTCATCGCCTCCCAATGTTTTACCCAGTTCTCCTGCACGAAGTATCCGAGGTTGGTCAAACCAAATGCCACTATTAGCACTATGGCAACTGCGCAGACCGTAAAGAACGCGTGCCTCCTTTCAAAGCCGATATGGCTTATGCGTTTGAATAATTCAAACCTCGGCCGGTGATGTGACTTACCTATGTGCGCCCTTCTGACGCTTTCGGCTATCTTTTCCCTGTGCCGTGCAGGTAGCTTGCGCCCGCGCATCGACCTTGCGATTGAAGCCCTGTGCTCGGCCGACAGGCGCCGCCCTTTGTGTGAGGCCGCTATCTTCTCTGCCCTTGCCTTCCATTCCTCAGGGTGCTCGCGCTTCCAGCGCTCCCACTGCCGTCGGGTAAAGGGCATCGACCGCAACTCCTACAAAAATGTAGGCCGAACCATCATATAAAGGAGCGAAGTAAGTCAAACCATCGCATATGTAGGCATGGATGACAATGCACCCCGGCAAGATTGGTTCCTCTTACATATTCAACATCGGCAGTCCGCGAACAGGCTGACCGATGGTGACGAAGCAGGCATCGCTGCTGCTGCACAAACGTTTATAAGAACGCCCGACAAAGCTGGAGCATGAAGGCCGGCTATGGGCGGACATCACTGCTGATTAAATACAAGCGGCTTATAGCGATCGCTGGTATCATAATCATTGCTTCTGCCGTGTTCCTATCCGTCCAGAATGACATGTCGCGGTTGCCCAGTGACCCCGAAGCCAGAGCACTTGCAATAGCCGAGGGTGATCGGGACGTTGTTGCCTTCAAAACGGCCAATCCCAACGCCACGCACTTTGTGGACGCCATCGACGGCAAGGCCGCCAAGGAGTCAGCAGTGAAATATCCTGTTATCTATGGCGGCCTTCCTGATAAGACGCTGTACGGGGTGCAATATGTCACCGAGTCGAGCGGTACCGGTATGTTCCTTATAGTAGACGTGGACACCGGACAAGTGCTGAAAAGGTTTGAGACCTCCTTTATGATACTCTCAAAATAGACGAAAGCTTAAATAGCGAAACTCTCATTAAACGGTTATGAGGAAGGCGGTCGCGGGCCTGCTGTTGGGCATTATAGTTGTACTGTTTATTGCCATGTCGGCGTCCTACGCTGTCATACCAAGGCTCGTAACGGTCGAAGGAAAGCTCAGGAACTCCACTACAAACGCCCCCCTCACCGGCGTCTACAACATCACCCTAGGGGTCTGGACGGCCTCGGTTAGCGGCACCCAGCTTTTCGTTGAGAACCTTACCACGACCACAGATTCTTTCGGCGTCTTCCAGGTCATAATGGGAAGCGTGAAGCTGCTTGACACGACCTTCCCCAGTCCATCCTATCTCGAGGTCACTGTCAACGGCACTACGCTTTCCCCGCGCCACACCCTGACCAGCAGCCCCACCACCTTCAGGGCCAACACGAGCAACTACGCGGAGGACCTCAGTTGTACAGGCTGCATCGGCACCGTGGACATCGCGGCCGACGCCGTGGAATTTGAAAAATATGATTGCGTATATCTGGCTGCCAATTGTGGTGCGTTTGGTGCTACACTTAGTGTCGATATACGCTACATTTGTGACGATAATGATGGGTGTACGATAAGATGGGCGCCTTCGGGGGGCTTCGTAGTGTCCCACCCCGCCGGATATGCCTACTTTGCCCAGGAAGGCGGTTATTGGAGCGCCCTCATCATGATGGGCAATGGAACGTATTGGGCCAAAACCGGCCAAAACGGTGAGGGCACATATACATCAATAATCAATTATCCTGCAGGAGGTGTGTGCCAGCTGCAGGATGACAGCGCCTATGAACAGACATCAGGCAATTTCAGCTATTATTGCCCCGCCGGCACCACCACATGCAACTGGTGGTTTTGCGATTAGGTTACGGCCCGCCAGGGTTAGCTTTATATACTACTTCTGAGTAAGTATAAGTATGGGACCGGCAAGGGAGAAGTTCGCATCCGAGGACATCGTCCTGAGGGCGTCCCCGAGGGAAAGCGGGGAACAGGACGTCCCGGACCTGAAGAGGTGCCGTGCAAGGCTGGACGCCTACTTGAAGGTATATGGCGAGGAGTACGTCCTTGCGGGGCTGGTCAGGCCGCCCGACGGCAGCGAGGTCAGGTACAACATAGTGCCGAAAAATGTGGCGCAAAATCTTGTTGATAACAGGCAGCGGCGCGAAACAGACGGCCTGCGCTACTACTTCATCTACGACAGGGTCTGGCTGGACAAGAAGATAGCGGCCCTTGAAGGGCGCTCCGGGCACAAGGATCCGGGAGACCCTGATAACAGGACCGAACCTGATTACAGGCCGCCCGAAGAGAAAAGGCCCGACGTTGTCACTAAAAGGGCTGACATAGACAGCATCATTGATGACATAATGTCCAAGACCGGCTCCCCGAGAAGTGCCTGATTAACGGGCCCTTTTTCTGCGATAGAGCGCCCAGACTGCCAATATTATAGCACATGCGGCAGCAATCCCGCCGCCTATTAGCCACAGCGGGATGCCCTTTTGCTCTGCCGGGACGCACGCTTTGCTTACCTCGATTGAAAGGCTGGGGGCCAGGCAGGTCTCGACGCTTATATCGCCTTGGGGTATCTTGCTTGAGCATATCAGTATCCTGGTGCTGTAGTTGCCTTCCGCCAAATCCGCCGGAGTTGCTATTACTATGTCAAACGGCGTCTGCCCCTTGGGTTGTGCAACGAACAGCTCAGGTGTTTTCACCCAACCGGTGTTGATAGCGCCCGAAGTGAAGTTCTCCTCGAACGGGGAGGTCGACGAGAACATGAAGTTGACCGTGACGTTCTCGCCTGGCGCCACACAGACGCTGGTGCTGGCCGGTGCTATGCCGAAGACCGCGAGTTGGGTATCGGCTGCCATGCCGGCTGCAGGTATTAGGAGTAGCCATACAGCAATCAAAGTTGTCGCCTTGGCCATGGCGTCACTTTCTTCCTTTCGCCTGTGGTGCCCGCCGCCTGGATAAGACTATCAGCGCTACCACGATGCCCAGGACTATTGCTGCCCCGCCCAGCAGGTAGCTCATCGGCCAGCGCACTTCCACGTTCACGTCCTTGCGGTCGGTCAATTTGCCTTCATACGAGACATAACCTGTTATGCGGTATTGCCCGGGCGAGCCCGGCCTGTAGAAGGCCGTCAGCTTCTCTATCCCGCCGATGTTCACTTCGCGCTCATCACCGGCTATGTTACCTACCAGGTTCCCGCCTTGGCTGACCTCGAGCACCAGCTTGGACATTGCCGGAAGCTGGCCGGTGTTCTTGAACAGGCCGTCCACCCTTACCGTCTCGCCTAGGGTGATGTTGGACGACGAATCCAGCTGGAGCAGCTCGCCTGCCAGTGACAGCGTCCCGCGCGGGAACACGCTGAACGGCATCTGTGCGCTGCTCATGAACTGGCCATTGCCGTAGACCTTTGTTTCCGCGATGTAACTCCCGATTGGCATGCACACGAACTCGGGTGTTTTTGCTGGTATGCGGAAATTAAAGCTGGACGTCTTCGTTGGCAGGACAATTTCACCGGTGCCGTCGGCGGTCTGCATAACCTTGTCGGTATCGGCCGTGCGCACCTCTGTATGGACAGTCGGTGTCACGCGCACGTTGCCGGTGTTGCGCAGACTGACAGAGACAAGGATCGGCCTGCATTCCTCGGTATCTTGTACGTTCACCCCCTCCGTGTTCAGCTGCAGCAACTCGACGTCCGTGATGGTGACCGTGGCATCTATCAGGACCGCGCTTATGGCCACAGCCCCTGTGCTGCCCATCTGCTCCAAGGCCGCCGGCTTGGCTGCCACTAATATAGTACCACTGTAGACGCCGTTTGGCATGTCCGACGGTGGCTGGACGATTATCTTGACGAGCCTGAACGACTTGCCTGTAAGGTTGAAGTTGTTGGGCTCCATGGTGAACCATTTCGATACCGGCCCTTCGGCCCCGACGCTTACCACGACGTCATCGTCCTGGGGGTTGCTTACGGTGACGTAGCGCTCATAGTAGCCCCCTCGCAGCATGCTCTCGAAACCCAGGCTGCCAGGGCTTATGCCGATGCCCGCCAGTGCCGGTAGCGGTCCAAAGAGCAGAACAACGAACAGCGTTAGCACGATGCCGCGCTTGAACATGGAAAGATTAACTCAAACCTTTCTTATAAACCCTCTTTGTTGACGATTCAGCCCAGGATTGCCGCAAAATGGATGGTTCCTTGGCAGCTTCCTGCAGCATTGAGCGGTATTCCGACGCCCCAATAGGTCTTGCCGGCCGTTGGAATCGTCGGCTCGGAATTCGGCACGCCAACTGTGTTGTTTGAAACCAGGTTGAAAGTGTTCAGCGAGCTTGTCGAATCGCTCAATGTGGCCGTCAGAGGGTAGCCGGATGTGTACACCGTGTTGTAGGTCGTGCTGACCTTGATGTATTCGGCGGTTATGCTTCCGGTCTGGCTGCACGCCATGGCGCTGCCGTTGATCTGCAGGTCGATCTGCGTGTTGCCGTAGTTGGAAGTGGTGTGATTGCAACCGCCTATCGCACCGGCGCAGACCGTTGGGCTGTCGGTACCTGTCGAGCCCAGGTTGGTCATGTTGGTCCCGGCGTTCTTTGCACCGAACGCGAGCAGCGGGTCCACGCCTATTGCCAGCAGCGTGTCGACGCTGAAGTTGGTGCGGTTACCGAGGTCGCCCCATACATAGTTGCCTGAGGTGTCAATAATAGTAATATTGGGCGTCCAGCTGCCTGCGATGGTGGTATTCTGTGCATTGAACCATATCTTGTAGGTGCAACGGACCTCTAGGGCACTCGTGTTGATGTCGGTCACGTTGGTGCAGGTCGCATTGACGTAACACTTCACGTTGTCCTCGCCGCAGGTATCGAAATTGGTCGAGGTATCGGAATGCACGCTTCCATAGAAGGTCTTTAGGTCCCTTACTCCGTTGGCATCCATTACTGTGGCGTTGCAGTATATCGTCTTGAAGTCGCCACCGATCAGCGACAGCTTGCTGGCCGTTGTTAGCAGGGAGTTGTCGCTGGCATCGAAGCAGCGGACGTTGAACACTTCTGAGGGTGCATTTGAGATGTTGACCGTCGCAATGGAGCTGTTCGTTGAACTTATGGCAAGCGCGGTTATCACTTCGCTGCCACGGACCCACAGGACGACTACCAAGGCTGCTACCAGTATGACTAGCAGGGGGGTCATCCGCGACATGTGCTTTCTTCTCATTTCAGATATATAAAGCTGAAGTAAGCGGAGATAGGAAAAGAAATCGGCCCTTTACCGTCAAACGTATATTACATAGCGCTGGAGCTAAGCGGCAAGAATAAATTAAAAGAAAAAGGGAAAAGTTTAGCCTAGGACCGCTGCGAAGTGTATTACGCCTTGGCAGTTGCCTGCTGCGCTCAACGGGATGCCGACTCCCCAGTAGGTTTGGCCGCTTGTAGCTAGGGGTGCTGTTGCACTTGCAACGTTGTTCTCGGCAAGGTTGAACGCGTTCAGCGAGCTGGTCGAGTCACTCAGCGTGGCCGTCAACGGGTAACCAGAAGAGTACGCCGTGTTGTAGGTCGTGCTGACCATGATGAACCCAGCGGGTATGCTTCCGGCCTGGCTGCACGTCATGGCGCTGCCATTGATCTGCAGGTCGATCTGTGTGTTGCCGTAGTTGTACGACGAGTGGTTGCAGCCGTTTGTCGCACCGGCGCAGACCGTTGCGCTTACAGTGCCTGTCGAGCCCAGGTTGGTCATGTTGGTCCCGGCACTCTTGGCGCCGAACGCTATCAGCGAATCCACGCCTACTGCGAGCAGGGTGTCTACGCTGAAGTTGGTGCGGTTTGCGAGGCCGTAGTTGTTGTACGCGACATTGCTGGACGTGTCCTTGACTGTTATGTTGCCAGTCCAGTTGCCGGTCACGGTCGTGTTGTCCGCGTTGAACCACAGCTTGAAGGTACAGCGTACTTCCTCAGCAGTCGTGTTTATGTTGGTGTTGTTCTCGCAGGTGTTGTTCTGGTAGCACCAGCGGACATCCTCCGCGCAGAGGTCGCCATTTGTCGCTATGTTCTCATGCACGCTGCCGTAGAAGGCCGTAATGTCACCAAAGCCGTTGTTCTCTATGATCGTGGCGTTGCAGTATATCGTCTTGAAGTCGCCACCGAGCAGAGACAGCTTGTTGGCCGTTGTTAGCTGGTCATTTGTACCGGCATTGAAGCAGCGGACGTTGAACACTTGGGGGGCAGTGTTGGTTATGTTCACTGTGGCCGCCGACGAATTGGTTGCGCTGATTGCCAGCGCTGTTAGCACTTCTCCGCCGCGCACGAACAGGGCTACGGCTAATACAGCAACTACTAGCACGAGCACGGGTGTCAAATATTTGGACATCGTATTCTCCTATGTTACAGAAACGGTCGCTAGAGTGGAGGTGCCTATCACTAGGACCGATGCGACCGCGCCGCTGTTGAGTTTTGGTGCCTTGTAGGCGGGATACGCAGGTCCTGTTTGTGCCGCCGGCCCGCTCACTGTCACTGGTTGTGGCAGCGGTACGAGCTCGACAGCTATCAGGGCAATCACTAGGACTCCGATTACTAATAGCAGATAGCTATCTGTTGTTTCCATGTTGTCACCTTGGTTTGAAGCTCTTGCGAGCTTACATTCAGAATTCGCAACTCACATATATAAAGGTGTTTTGTTCGCTTGTGCTAACGATGAAAGGTCTTTCCCGCGCCCGCTTAATGTCCGCAAAGGATTAGCCCAGGACCGCTGCGAAGTGTATGACGCCTTGGCAGTTTCCTGCAGCGTTCAAGGGTACTCCGACACCCCAGTAGGTTGTACCGGTCGTCGATAGGGGCGCCTGCGCGTTCGGTATGCTGGCCGTGTTGTTCTGTGCGAGGTTGAACGTGTTCATTGAACTGGTCGAGTCGGCGAGGTTGGCCGTCAGCGGGTAGCCGTATATGTACGCGTCGTTGTAGGTCGTGCTGACCTTTATGTATTCAGCGGGTATGCTTCCGGTCTGGCTGCACGTCAGGGAACTGGCGTTTACTTGAAGGTCAATCTGGGTGTTGCCGTAGTTGTACGAGGTGTGGTTGCAGCCGCCTGCCGCACCGGCGCAGACCGTTGGGCTGTCGGCACCTGTCGAGCCCAGGTTGGTCATGTTGGTTCCGGCGTTCTTGGCGCCGAACGCTATCAGCGAATCCACGCCTACTGCGAGCAGGGTGTCTACGCTGAAGTTGGTGCGGTTGCCCATGCTGAGCGTGCTGTGCAGTTCGCCGGTGTCATGTACGGTTATGTTGGCCGTCCAGTTGCCATTGATGCTCGTGTTTCCGGCATTGAACCATAGGAAAAATGTGCAGCGTACGTCTCGGGCGGTGCTGTTGATATCGGTTATGTTCTCGCATGTGTCGTTGATGTAGCAGTTGCGGTCGTCCTCTCCGCACGCGTCATAACCCGTGGCGTCATAGGAGTGCACGCTGGCGTGGGTGTGCCTTATGTCCGATACGCCATTTGCATCGTTGATGGTGGCGTTGCAGTATATCGTCTTGAAGTCGCCACCGACCAGCGACAGCGGGCCGCCGTTAGTGACCGTTTCAACGTAAAGCAGGGAGTTGTCGCTGGCATCGAAGCAACGCACGGACGTGACTTCCGGCGCGGCATTGGTTATGTTCAAGATTGATACAGTTGAATTGGTTGCGCTGATTGCCAGCGCGGTAAGCACATCGCTGCCGCGCACGAACAGCGCGACGGCTAAAACTGCTACAATAAGCACAAGTACCGGCGTTAGTTTGTTTGACACGCTATCCGCTCCGCGACCTTATGTTCAGGATTTGCGGCGCGCGCATATATATAACTGCCTTCATTTCCCTTCTTGCTTCGCATATAATATAGTGGTGGTTCGTTTCAACCAAGCACTGCAGCAAAATGTATCGTACCTTGGCAGTTGCCTTTCGCATTAAGCGGTACCCCGACCCCCCAGTACGTGTCCTTCTGGGTCGGCAGGGGAGTAAAAGAGTTCGCCACGCTCGCCGTATTGTTCTCGGCAAGGTTGTACGCGTTCAACGAGCTCGCCGAATCGCTCAATGTGGCCGTCAGCGGGTATCCGGAAGCGTATGCCGTATTGTAGGTCAGGTGGACCATTATGAACCCGGCCGGTATGTTGCCGTTCTGGCTGCACGTCATGGTACTTGCGTTTACTTGCAGGTCGATCTGCGTGTTGCCGTAGTTCTTTACTGTATGGTTGCATTCGCTGTCGCAGGTCGTTGCGGTGCCGAGGGGTGTACTTGTCGTGCCGCCGAGGTTGGTCATGTTTACGCCAGCAACCTTGGTTCCGAATGCTAGCAAGTTATCGACTCCCACGGCCAACAGCGTGTCTACGCTGAAGTTGGTGCGGTTTGCGAGGCCGTAGTTGTTGTACGCGACATTGTTGTTGCTGTCCTTGACGGTTATGTTGCCGGTCCAGTTGCCGGTTACGGTTGTGTTGTCCGCGTTGAACCACAGCTTGTATGTGCATCTTACTTCCATGGCTGTCGTATTGATGTCGGTCACGTTGGCGCAGGTGTTGTTCTGGTAGCACCAGCGGTCGTCCTCCGCGCAGAGGTCCCCGCTTGTCGCTATGTCCTCATGCACGCTGCCGTAGAAGGTCGTAAGGTCCCTCACGCCGTTGTTCTCAAAAACCGTGGCGTTGCAGTATATCGTCTTGGAGTCGCCGCCGAGTAGCGACAGTTTGCTGGCGGTTGTTAACTGGTCATTTGTACCGTCATTGAAGCAGCGGACGTTGAACACTTGGGGGGCAGTGTTGGTTATGTTCACTGTGGCCGCCGACGAATTGGTCGTACTGATTGCCAGTGCCGTCAGTATCTCGCCGCCGCGCACGAACAGGGCTACGGCTAATACAACAACTGCCAGCAAGAGCACAGGTGTCAATTTTGACATTGTATCCCGATTACCGCAACCCAAAGGAGCGTTTGGCTGTTCGAATATATAAACTCCTTTTACCCGTTGAGTCCTGAATGGCGCACCAGCAGTTCTCCGGTTTCAGCGGTCGTCCGCTGTTGGACATCCTCCTCATAACGCTGATCCTTCGCCTTCCTCTGCTCACCACGGTCGCGACGCCGCTGTTCGACGAATCTTTCTACCTGCCGGCTGCCCGCGCCTTCCTGGCCGGCCTGCCGGACCCGAACTTCGACCAGCCGCCGCTTGCCAAATGCCTGATTGCCGGCTCCATCGCCCTGTTTGGCGATGGCCCGCTTGGATGGCGGCTTCCCTCGCTCATTGCCGGGGTCGCCTCGGTCGCCCTTCTCTACATGATAGCACTGCGGCTCACCAAGAGCACAAAAACCGCAACAATAGCGGCCCTCCTGCTGGCGCTCGACCCGTTGCACATAGTCCTCAGCCGTGTCGGCATGCTTGACATCTTCATGTTCGCCTTCGCCTTGGCCGGGCTGTACGTGCTGCTTGGTATCGGCCCGACAAAGGGCCACGATGGCCAAACGAAACGCTGGCTGCTGGCTGGCGCGCTGTTCGGTCTTGCGATTGCCAGCAAGTGGCCCGCGGCCTTCATGCTTGCCGGCGCGATCGCTTTCATCTTTGTAAGCGCCCGTCCGCCACGCAACAGGCTGGTGTTACCGATAGTCCTGCTGCTTGCAACGGCTGCCATAGCATACTCTATGACTTACCTGCCATTGATGTTGAAATCGGGCCCGCAGGCCTTTGTTGACCTGCAGCTCTCCAACATCAACCGCCATCTTGGCATGTCGGCCGACCGGCAGGCCAGCCCTCCATTGGCATGGCTACTTGGCATGAAGTCCGTCTGGTTCGGCTGGAACAAGCCCGGCTTCCCTGTCCCCGGTTGGCTTTTGTTCATACCGGACCTTTTCCATTCAGAGGCCGTCTTTGCCGTGATAGCTATGGCCAACCCGTTCATCTGGTGGCCAGCGGAAGTCGTGCTCCTCCTTTCAGCTGTCCGTTGGCTACAAAGCAGGTTCACAAAGCGCAAGGTCACAGCACGGATGCAGCTGTCCAACGCCGAGAAGTTCGCGCTTGTCTGGTTCATAGCGACATGGCTGCCCTGGCTCCTTTCGCCCCGTGCACAGACCTTCCTGTACTACATGCTGCCGGTGCTGCCCGCACTATTCATCGCGCTGGCAGCGTTCGTCCAGCGTAACCCGCGGCGCTGGGCCGTGCCGGTCCTGATTACTGCAGCCGTGCTTAGCTTGGCTCTTTTGTATCCGCTGACGATTCTGCTGCCGATGCCCGCCGGTTATCTAGAAGCGTTGCGATGGTGGGTCGGCATGCCCCCTCCACCGCTTTAGAATCAGTGATCTTCTTCCTCGTCTTCGTCCTCTTCTTCGGGCTGCCCGGTCTCTTTCTTTTCTTTAGCCTGCTCATCAGCTAAGTGCTGCTCGCGCCTCAGCGTTGCACCCTCCTCGACCTCCAACTTTTCTTCTGGCTGGGGCCGAGTCTCCCTTTTCAGGTAATCGCGATACAACCGCTCCCTGATCAGTCGCTCCTGCCGGTCCCGCCGCAGATGCCGCGTCAGGTACACGAGGCCGCCACCCAGTCCTAGAAGCGCTCCGGCCACCCAGACCGGTTCGACGGGCAGCCACGGCTGGACTCCAACTCCCAGTACCGACTTGACCAGACCAAGCTGGACAAGGGTGCTGCGCGCGATGTTGCTTGCGGCATCGTACTGTCCGCGCGCCGCCATCAGCTCTGCTTCCCTTATCTCCTCGTCTACCTTGGACATTATCGCGTCCATGTCACCGGTATTCACACCGCTGGCCCTCAGCTTGGCCAGCTTGCCAATTATCTCGTTGCGGCTGTTGCGCAGGTCTATGAGGTCCCGTATCAGGTCCTTGGGGACTCCGGCCGGAGCCACTTCCTTGCCCAGCCGCAAGTTCAGCACCGCCGTTGCTCCTGCCCTGCCCAGCCCGATGCTGACATCGGCCAACCCGTTGGCATCGATGTCTATCTGCCTCTCCTCGCCGGCCTTGAGGCCCAGCACTATCCTGCCCGCATCTATGTCAAGGGCCACGCCGTCACCGTATAACTTTAGCACTGTCAGGCTCCTGTTCACGCCATTGTAGCCGATTATCAGCTGTCCCCCCTCCCTGAGTTCGACTGTCGCGGGCCCGCTCTCCGCAGGCCAGTAGTACAGTTCGGGGGCAACGATGCTCACGTTCTGTGCTATTGGCCCCGCGGCGGCGCCGCCCGCTCCTGGTGCCGCAGCCGCTGCTGCCTGCACCACCTGGAAGGTCCTGTTGGCGGTGGCCGTGGCCGTCGGCCATGTCAGCTCGCTGGCAAACAGGTATGTGCCAGCGGCCGAGGGCGCGGTCAGCGTGACCTGGGTGATGTTGTGCTGTCCGCGGCCGATGTATATCGTCCGCACGTCCTGGTCATAGATGAAACCGCTGCCGTCCTGTATCCACGTCCTCAGGAGCCTGTCCTCAGCGACCTCGGTGTTGGTGTTGAACACGTCAATCGTGCCGGTTATCGGCTGCCCGGTCGTCACGCTGCCCGGCAGGCTGGTGATGACCACGTCGTACGGGCCGCCGAAGCCCGGCACCAGGATGCTGAGGGTGTTGGAGTAGAAGATGTTGGCCCCCGCCGCCGCCCGGGCCGCCACGAAGCTCTTGGTATAGCTCTGCGAGAACTTCTGCAGCGTTACGTTTGCTGAATATGACCAACTGTTGCCCTCGGTTAGGTTGACAATTGTATCGAGACCGATATCGGTATCTGTCACTTGTATCCCGGTAAGGTCGGCATTACCGCTGTTCACCACTCCAATCTCTATCCTGTACGTGGCCGCGGTGGTGTTCTGGTCCAGGAAGACAAGGTTCTTTGTTAGAGTGAGTTTGACTGCGCTCTCATTTTCTGGTATAATGATTATCGGGGCATTGGATGTCGCCGTGACCGTGGTGTTGTACAGATAATCGAACCCTGCCGCGGTGGCCGCGGCCAGCGCTATGGTCTGCTCGACGGCTGTGCGGTTGTAGCTCTTGGAGAAGCTCCGGACCGTGCTCTGGCCTCCTGCAAGTGTCCCGAGGTTCCAGGTCTGTGCCGCATCGCTGTCGGTCAGGTTGGTACTGGTAGTGGTCCCTTTGCCCTGGCTCAGCAGCAGGCTGACGTTATAAGTGATGGTATCCGGCGGGTTGCTGCTCACGCTGGGACTCTTTGCGAGGCTCAAACTGGCTCTTTGCTCCACGTCAAGTATGAACACGCTGCTGTTGGTGCGGCTGCTCGAGTTGTAGAGGGCGCTGCTGGCATTCACCCTCACCGCATAGATGGTGAGGTTATTGGTCATGCCCGCGCTGTTGTGCGCGCAGTTGTAGAAACCAGCGCCCTCATCCACCGTGCCGCTGCACAGGTAGGTGGTGCTGGCCCCTTGCGGCTCGAACGTCACCGTGGCTCCGGTCACCGCTGCACCGAAGCTGTCCTGCACGTATGCTCTTAGCGGGATGCTCTGCCCCTCAAAGTAGCGCGGCGTCCCGGTCGGCGCGACCAGCGTCACGTTCAGCTGCCCGTTTATGACAGTGAAGTTCTGCACGGAGGTGTTGTTGGCGTTGCCGGCGTTGTCTGTTGCATACCACTTGTAGTAGTACGTGGATGGCACCAGCCCTGTGAAGCTGCGGTACCACACGTTGCCCTGGTTGCTTGCATCAGTATAGTTGGTCCCACCGAACTCCAGTATCACCTGGCCGATGCCGTTGCTATCGGTCCATGTTGCATTGAACTGGTAGACGCGTATCGGTGAGTAGATACTGGGGTCGGGCTGGCTCTCGTTGAGGTTGAAGAAAGCGGGCGGTGTCCTGTCAATACTGAAGTTGCTGTTGACCGTGCTGTTGATGCCGACAGAGTCCATCGCAAATACCGTCAGCATGTAGGTCCCTGTAGGCAGCACGTTTACGTTGACCAGGTCTGTCCAGTTGAAAATCGCCTGGTTTATTGAATTGTTAGTACCGCTCTGTATGACCCCCCCGGTGCTGTTGGTTATGTTGTAGCTCGACCTGTTGAGCCGGGTGTTCTGCAATCCCACGTCCAGGTTGAAGTTGGCGTTCCAGGTCGTACCGTTCAGCGGCCGCCTTATCTCTATGAACGGCCTCGTGTTGTCAACTGTGAAGGCCGCGCTGGCCGTCGCTGTGTTGTTGACTGTGTCGTTGGCTGTGACCTTGAACGTGTAGCTTCCATCTGCTACGGTCGACGAGTTCCAGATTGCCTGATAGTTCGGCAATGCAAGTACTCCGCTGGCCTGCACCCCGCTCGAGTTGCTTATCTCGTATAGGACCTTGTCCACGCCGACCAGGCTATCCGTTACGTCCGCATCAAGCGTGACGTTGAAGCCGACTATCTGTCCGGCCACCGGCCGCACCAGTGTTATGCTCGGCGCGGTCAGGTCGATCGTCAGCGTCCGCGTCTGGCTGTTGGCGCTGTTGCTGCTTCCGTCCGTGCATCTAACCAGCCAGCTGTTGGTACCCTCGGGCACGCTGCTGTTGACTATAGTGGTCAGTGTGGCATTGGCTGCTGTCGAGTTGCCGCTGTCAACCCCGTTTATCCTGAGGGCGCAGCTGGTGCTGTTGTAGTAGTTGTCCGTGACGTTGAACTGGAAGCTCTGGCTCTGACTGGAGCTGTTGGTGCGGTTGGCCGGGCCTACAAGCGTCACGACCGGTGCTGTCGTGTCCCTTGCGCGGACCCACCAGGTCTGCGAGCTCTGCGTGTAGTTCAGTGTGGTAGGATAGACGGCGGTGATGTTGAAGTCACCAACGCTGCTGTAGATTGAAACTTGGCCGAGGGGGCTGGACCCGCTGCTAAGCAGGCTGCCGTCCTTCCGCAGCTCCACGTTGCCGCTCGTTGGCGTATTGAGTATGGCGGTGTGGTTTACCGCCGTGAACACCTCCGAAGTGAGGTTGGCTGCCGTGCCATTGAGCAGCAGCGTTATGCTGGATGTCGCCTTGTTGACCGTCAGGGTGTTTGTCGAGCTTGCCGCGGTGTAGTTCTGCGTCGCGGTATTGTTGCATTCATAACCATAGTTGCCTGCCGCGAGACCTATCACTTCAGGGTTGCTGACGCTTGCGCTATCCCTGAACAGCAGCGGACTGACCTGCACTGTGTTTGCAGTGCAGCTGACATTGGTCGTTGCCGGATAGTTCACAGTGAAGCCTGGTATCGCATTCAGGCTCAACACAGGTGCGGCCCTGCTGATTGTAAGTATGCGGGTAAGGTTCGAGGCCGTATAGTTGGCGCTACCGCTGAAGGCTGCGGTGTAGTTCCATGCCCCGGCCGCCAGCGTGTTGACTTCGCTCAACGTCCCTGTCCCGCTGGCTACGACCGTGCCGTTCCTCAGCAACTGGAAGCTCAGCCCGCTCACGTTCATCAGTGCAGTGGCGTTGCTGTTGCCGCCGTAGGTCTGCGCCGCATCAGCTTCGGCACTGTTCAGGAAGACCCTTGGAGTGGTCGCTGCCTTGGCGACCGTGAACGTCTGGACTCCGGTCGCGTTCCAGTTTCCTACGTTGTCCCGCGCGTACCATTGCCAGTTGTATGTGGCGGCTCCTTGCGCCCCCAGTGTCTTTGACCAGACGTTGCCGTTCTGGCCCGCATCAGAGTAATTGATACCATTGAACTCGAACACCACCTGCGTGACCCCGTTAAGGTCGGTCCAGGTCGCGTTGAAGGTGTAACTGGCCGTCGGCGAATAGGTGCTCGGGTCAGTCGGTTCTATGAGATTGGAATAAGCGGGAGGCGTCTTGTCTATGATGAACTGGGACTGCGCGCTGTCGTTGGAGCCCGGCACGTCCGTCGCATTGGCCGTCAGCATGTACGTGCCGTCAGGCAGGCTGGCCACGTTGACAAGGTCCGTGAAAGCGTATGTGGACTGGTTTACCGAGCTGTTGAGCCCGGACTGCACGCTGGTTCCAGCAAAGTTGGTGATGTTGTAGCGTGCCGTTATCAGCCTAGTGTTCTGGTAGGTTATGTTGAGATTGAAGTTGGCGTTCCACTGGCTGCCGTTGGCCGGCCGGATGATCTGCACCGACGGCCGCGTGTTGTCCACGGTGAAGTTTGCTGAAGCTGTTGCCGTGTTGTTGACTGTGTCGTTGGCTGTGACCTTGAACGTGTAGCTTCCATCTGCTACAGCGCTGCTGTTCCAGTTGGCCTGGTAGGCCAGCCCGGGTAGCACGCCGCTTGCCTGTACACCGCTGGAGTTGCTTATCTCGTAGCGTACCGTGTCCACGCCGACAAAGCTGTCTGTGACGTCCGCGTCGAGCAGTACGTTATAACCCACTATCTCCCCTTGGGTCGGCCTTATCAGCGTGACGCTGGGCGCGGTAAGGTCTATATTGATGGTGCGCACCGCGCTGGTGCCGGTGTTGGACGAACCGTCCCGGCAGCTCACGTACCAGCTGTTCGTCCCCTCGGGCACGCTGCTGTTGATTATCGTGGTCAGTTGCCCAGCAGCCGTGCTGGCGTTGCGGCCGCCAGACACCCCGTTGATGTACAGCGTACAATCGAGCGTGCTGTAGAAGTTATCGGTGGAGTTGAACCTGAACAACTGGCTCTGGTTCGAGCTGTTGGCGCCGTCGGCCGGGGTGCTCAAGCTAACATTTGGAGGGGTGGTATCTACCACGGTGACCCACACCCACAGTGTCTGTAAGCTGGTCGAATAGTTCTCGGTCGTCGGATACGCTGCGGTAGCGTTGAACGTGCCTAGGCTTGTGTAGCTGGAAATGTTAATGAGGGGGCTTGCCCCGGTGGCCAAGAGACTGTTGTTCTTCCACAGTTCCACTATCCCTGAGCTCGGCGTTACCAGCAGTGCAGTATGGTTTACCGCTGAAAAGATCTCTGCGGTCAGGTTTGCAGAACTGCCGTTCAGCAGCATGATTATGTTTGACGTCGCCTTGGATACGTTCAGCGTGTTGCTGGTGCTGGTACTGCTGTAGTTCTGTGTGACGGTGTTATTGCAGACATAACCATGCACGCCAGCAGCAAGTGTGTTTACTTCCGAATTGCTGACCGCGCTGCCGTTCCTGTAGAGGGACGGGCTCACCTGTACGGTATCAGCGGTGCAGCTGACGTTGGTCGTGGTCGGATAGGTCACTGTGAAACTCGGGCTGGCGGTCAGACTAAGGACCGGTGTCGCCCTGGTTATGTTAAGGAGCCATGTCTGGTTGCTGCCGGTATAGTTGGCGTTGCCGCCCCAGCTGGCCGTGTAGTTGTAAACTCCGGCTGCCAGCAGGATGACCTCGCTTATCTGGCTGGTGCCACTGGCCACCTGTGTATTGTTCCTGTAGAGCTGGAAGGTCTGCCCGACCACATCCAGCGTGGCCGTTGCGTTGCTGTTGCTGCCGTACACCTGGTTGACGTTGGCCTCGTTGCCATTCAGCCACAGCCGCACGTTGCTGGCCGTCTTGTTGACAGTGTAGCTCAGCTGCGAAGTGCTGTTCCAGTTGCCTGCGGTATCATTAGCGTACCAGCGGTAGTTGTAGGTACCTGCTGCCAAATCGATGAAGCTGCGGTAGTACACGGAACCGGAATTGCTGGCCGTATAGTTGGCCCCGTTGAACTCCAGCAGCACCGTGCTAACATTGATGTTGTCCGTCCATGTGGAATTGAACTGATAGAGCCCGCCAGGGCTATAGGTGGCGGGACTGGTCGGGCTAACTGTCAGGTTGAAAAAGCGCGGCGCCTGGGTGTCCTGGCCCGCGTTGACCGTGAAGTTTGTGCGTACCGAGTTGTTCACGTTGTTGTGCGTGTCGTTTGCGATTATGGTGACGTTGTAGAGGCCGGTAGGATCGGTCAGTGTTGTAGCGAAGCTGCACCGGTACAGGTTGCCAGAGAGCAGCGGCATCGGTACCAGGACCGAGGTCGAGTTCGGGTAGGTGATGCTTGCAAGCACAATATCGACTGCCACCTCGTCGGTCACGTTCGCCATTATGGTGGTGGTCTGTGTCAGGTTTATCGTGGCCGGGCTGGCGGTCACGTTCGTTACCTTGGGCCTGATGTTGTCATAGGCGACGGTCAGCGTCGCGTAGTCGACACCGAAGGCCGCGTCATTGCCGTTGACTACTATCGTCACGTTCACCACGTACCGTATCGTTACGAAGCTGGTCGTTGGATCGATGAAGTCCGCAAAGCCGCTAGTGGTGCTCGTGGTCACGTTTGCCACGACTATCGAGCTGCCGTTGTATACGCCGATGGTCTGGAACGCGCCGGAGGTCCAGTTGAACAACTGTATGGGCATGTTAGTCGATATCGTGCCGCCCGGGGCCGCACCACCGCATGTGAAGCCACCGGTTACGTCATCGTTGTAGCAGTGCTGAATCATGAAAGAGAAGTTCAGTATCTTGCTCGGGGTGACACCCTGGACCGACAGATTTGTCAGGTTGTAGCTCAGGTTGAGGTACGCATTGAGGTCGAGCTGTGCGCCACCGCCGTTGCTCCTCCTCACGGCAAAGTACGCTCCGTCGTTCGCCTGCGTGCTCGTGAAGGTGTTGACGACCGAGCTGAAGCCGTCACCGAACGCGACGTAAAGGCCGCCGTCGGGCGTCCCGGAGTCCGGTGAGCTGTCTCCGAACCCTGGGTCTGTCGAGTTGAGCGTGATGGTGTAGTTCTGGCCCGGTACGTTGCCAAGCAAGAACTCGTCCCAGCCGTCCGTGCAGGTCCTGCTTGCTGAAGAGAAGTTCGCACACTTGTAAAGAGTCGTTCCGGCGCTTGTCACTGTAACATTGGTGTAAGTGGCATTCAGCCCGCTTAGGTCGACCGAATATGTCTGCCTGAATCCGGCGTCGTTTGTGGAGTTCTCTATCATGATGACGTTGTGCGGATCGTCCTGCGGGTAGCCAACTATGACAAGCCTCTTGATGATTTGACCTACTGGTATTACCTGCAGGTTCAGCAGTCCTGAGACGTTGCTCAGCACGGTCACGGTCGCTGACATGGGGGTCTGGTTGCCGTTCGTGATATCGACCGTGTTGCTCGCACCAAGCGATATCCTGTTGAAGAACGTCGTGACGCTGCTGTTGACATAGCCATTGGTACCGTTTGCAATGAATGTTATGTTGTACCTTCCCTTCAGCATGAGGTCCGTGAAGCTCGCGGAGTATGTGCTACTAACATTGGTGAGCGGGACGCTCTGGACGGTGCCGTTGGGCAAGGTGACATTCGCTATGACGCTGCCAACTCCGGTAGCGCTTGTTACGTTCGCACTTATCTGCACGGTCCCGTTGATGGTGAAGTTCGCACCCGCGGTTGGAGAGTTCAGGACAACAGCTGGCGCTCTTGGGACTACCGTGGCATTTACCCTCACCGTCCGGTTGGATGCTGCAAACTGGCAATAGCTCGCACTGTCACACGCCCGGCAGTTCCACAGTATCAGGTTGTTGTTAAGGTCAGTCTTAGTGAAGGTGGTCGCATTGGCCGTCCCGCTTACATCAACCGAGTCGCCGGCCGTCCACGAGCCCGTGTAGTTCCAGAAGAGCGTGATGTTTCCCAAGGCCCTGTCGTCTGATGCATTGCAAGTGAAGTCGACAGTGTTGGAGCCCGTCACGTTCCCGTTAGCCGGGGAAGTAAGCGTGACATTAAGGTAGGCATACTTCGCCCTTAATTTGACATAATTTGTATAGAGTATGAGGCTGCCGCCCGTGTTTGCGCTTTCCACCATGAAAGTGAACGCGTTGGAACCGTTCAGATAGTCGTTGAATCCGGAGTCAAGGCTCACGTTCAACCACTGGTCAGAACTGCTTGTTCCGGTTGCAAGGGAACTGTCCCAGCTGTCGCTCGTGAAGTTCCAGGCATAAAGGTCCACCTGCCTCCTCGCGTTGTTCGAACCCGTGTCGTAGCCCTGCCAGCTTATGTTCAGTTGCATCAGCGCCCCGTCCTGCGTCACGTTGAACACGAACCTGTGCGTCCTGTAAAGGTTGTTTGCTGTCGTACTGGCCCAGTTAGAGTCCGAGGCGTTTATTCCCTGATATTGTGCGGTCGTGAACTCGGCCTCGTTCTGGATTTCAGGACCTGAAGCGGGCGGGTTTGCGCCCGCGTTGGCCGAAGCGTACGCCTTCTGTCCGGTCACTCCCGTGCTCGGGTAGGTTGTGAAGTTGTATTCCGCAAAGGCCGGGTCGTCGGGTGTGAGCGTGAACGTATAGTCCTGGCCCGGCGTTATGTCCATCAACCTCATCCATTCGCCGCTGCACGCCTGCCCGGCGAAGTCCCAGTCCTTGCACTTCAGCAACTGCGCGCCCTTGGCGGTCACGGTCACTGTCGCGGTGGTAAAGTTGACAGCCGTCGGATCTATGGCGTAGACCTGTGCGAACTCTCCGCTTGCCGGCACCTCATCTATCTTTGGCAAGGCTACATCAGAATCGACTGTTATGTTGGCGAACTCTATCTCCTTCACTGGCCCGACCTCAGGCTTGACTCGCATGTTGTAGCGCCCTTCCCGCACGCTCAGCGAGTGCGTCGCTCCTGTCGAGCTGTGCCTCACCTTGCCGGTTGCCGCGCTGGCGAACTCTATGCTCACAGGCACGTCATGGCCCTTGGCATCGACCACCGCGCCTTCAAGCTTGTAGTACACAGGCGTGCCGAAGCCCAGCACTTCAGTCGCATTGCCGACTATCAGCTCGAAGTACTGGTTGTGCCAGTCGCTTATCGTAAGAGTGACCGGCTCCCCGCTGTTTGCCGTTTCCTTGTCCAGCTTCCAGTCGACGTCCCCGTCAATCCTGACCATCCGCGGCCCGGGCGCGTTGTGGTGGAAAACTACCGTGAGCGTGCCGTTCTCCTCAGTCTGCTCGTCCACCGTCACGTCAAAGCTCGGGTCGCTCTCCACCTCCTCATACGCCGCCTTCTCCTGCTTCACCTGTATCAGCGTGCTCCCTGTGACCGTTATTTTCGTCGGCTTCAACCATGTCAGTGTAACCCTTTCCAGCCTTACGGTTGTGTCAGCCCCGCTCTCTATCAGCAGCCGCGGTTCGGCCGTGAACCCTGCCCCAAGCGACAACGAGAATGTCTGCGAACCTCCCCCGACGCTGGCAATGCCTATCAGCTGCTCGTTGCCGTTGACTTCGGAATCGCTGTCCAGCGAGACAGAGACCTGGCCAACTGCCACCGCGGCACCGGTAGGCCCGGTCTCGTTGGAAGGCAGCTGTTCAGGCAGCGTCTCATTTGCAAGCGGCACCGTCTCGTTTGAGTATGGAAGAGTTTGCTGGCTCTCGTTTGCCGGTGGCACCGTCTCGTTTGCTGGAGGTGCGGTCTCGTTCACAGGCGCGGTTTCGTTGGCAGGCTGCTCAGGCGCCGGCGGCTGAGGCGGTTGCTCCGGTTGCGGCAGCTCGCCAGCGCTCAGCGTTGCTGAAATCCTTGTCAGCTCACCCTCGGCCGGCCCCAAGCTGTAGTACTGTGACTGCCCGGCCGCCAGCGAGAAGGTGGTTGCAGGCTCCTGCACGTTCTCCTGCTCCATGAGCGCCATACCTTCTGCGCTCATGCTCACCGAGCCGGCGACTTGGGCTTTGAAAATAAGCTCCCGAGTTTCCTTGGCCTTCAGCTCGCCAATTTGCCACGACAGCTTGACCCCGTCAGCTGTTTCCTCGGCCAGCGCATCGCCAGTATTGATGACATTTGAGCCCGCTGGCAGCAGCACGCTAGCTGAAGCATCAGTTATGGGACTGTCCAGCGCATTCGTTACCTTGAATGTCAGCGTTCCCTTGTCAGCTGTGAGCCCGAGCTGTAGGCCAGCACCCGGCTGCACGACAAAAGCCGTAGGGCCCAGCCAGATTAGAAGCGATATGGCTATTGCTACAAGCAGCAGGGGCAGGACGAGCTTCCTTTGACTAGCAGTAAGCCTGGACTTAGGCATGGTTGACCGTAGCAAGAATTTGCCAAAACGAGGATAAAAAGAACTTAACGCCTGCCGGACATCGTTTTTCTGAGGTAAACCAGGGAGCCGGCAGCCACCGCTATTGCTATGACCACCGTAGCTATCAATGAGACGAAATCGGCCTGCCCTGTTGTATCAGCTGGCATCACACCAGCAGAGGTCGGCGGCAGCACGGCATACATTATGCTCCCCCCGGCAACGGCTACTGCTATCACTGCTACAGAAGCCAGAAGCACGGCCAGCAGCAACCTGTCCACAGCAAAATATAGCATCCCGTGGATTTAAGCCTGCCTCACTACGATGCCGTGAAAGCTCAGTAGCTGCGCGCTATGTAGGCCAGTTCCTTTGCTTGCAAGCCGCACACCGCGCACTTCGCCTTCGGTTCCGGCTTCTCCTTTGCAGAAAAGAGCGTGCCCTTGATGTCCGCCTTCAGCTCGTCCTTTACCTTCTTTCCATCTTTCTCAAGACCGCAGAACGGTACGCGTACAAATCCTCCCTTGTCCAGCTCCGCTTTGAGCTCATTCAAATCGGAGGCATCCCTTACTATCAGTCCTTCTGCCGCCCGCTTGGTCAGTTGGAAGAACATGCTGTCCGCAGTTTCTGTCAGCTGCTGTTCCAGGCTCTCCTCAGGCACGTTTGCTCTTTCAAGGAAGTCGCGCCGCACCATCGATACCTGGCCCGCATGCACGTCCTTGGGGCCTATTTCTATGCGGATGGGAACGCCGAGCATCTCCCACTCGTGGAACTTGAACCCGGGGCTGTGGCTCTCCCTGTCATCCATGTGCACCCGCCAGCCAGCCGTTTCTAGCCGGCCCAGAACTTCAGAGCACTTCTTCATCACCTCTAGTTTTTCATTTGCCGTGTATATCGGGACTATCACGGCCTGTATCGGTGCGATTGCAGGCGGAATTATCAGCCCCTTGTCATCCCCATGGATCGCTATGAGCGCCCCAAGCAGGCGGGTGGTTATGCCGTAGCTGTTCTGCCAGGGCATCTGGTGCTTGCCCTGCTGATCCAGGAACTTGATGTCCATCATCTTCGAGAACTTCTGCCCGAGGAAGTGCGTGGTACCTATCTGCAGGCTCTTGCCGTCAGGCATCAGCGCATCCAATGCCACCGAATATTCCGCACCTGGGAACTTGTCCCAGTCCGGCCGTTTGAGCTCCAGATAATCCAAACCAAGCCTCCCGCGTATCAGCCTGCTGTAGATGTTCAGCGACAGCATGATATCGGCCTCCGCCTCCTCCTTGGTTGCATAAGCAGTATGCGTCTCATGCCACTGGAATTCCCTGTCCCTGATGAGCGGCTTGGTCATCTTGGTGTCCCACCGCACGATGTTGACATACTGGTTGACCTTCTTCGGGAGGTCCTTCCAGCTGCGTATCCACAGCCTGAACATCTCGTACATTATGGTTTCAGAAGTGGGCCTGATTGCGAGCTTCTCCTCTAGCTTTTCATCTCCGACGTGAGTGACCCATGCCACTTCGGGCACGAATCCCTTGAAGTGCGCGGCCTCTGCCTTGAGCATTCTCTCCGGTATTAACAGCGGGAAGGTGTAGTTCTCCACCCCGGCCTCCTGCAGCATCTCATCCAGCCTGTCCATCATGCTGTGCCATATCCGCCAGCCGTTCGGCAGGATGACGTTGACGCCTTTGATTGGCACCCTTTCATCCACGATATCGCTCTTTGCTATTACTTCGAGGTACCACTTGCCGAAGTCCACATTCTTCTTGTAGGTTATCCCGAGCTCCTCGTGTCTGCCCTTGCCAAACTCCTTGGGCTGCTCATCTTTGGATTCTTTCTTCGCCTTTGCGGCCATGTTCATCACTCTGTTTTGCCGCCACTTAAAAGTAACCTTCCCAGCAGCGGAACTTCTATATTAGTTTGTTGCCCTCTTTCTTTGCCATGCGTATTTCTATCATCGGTGATGCCCACTGCGGCTTCGCATGGGGCGAGGAGCGCGGCGACGACAGCTTCCGAGCTTTGAACGAGGCCATCGAAGCAAGCCGCGACTCGGACCTGATAATCCTCGTTGGTGACCTGTTCGACACCCGCCTTCCCAAGCAGGAAGTGTTCGCCCAGGTTGCAAAGATAATCGCGCAGGCGCAGACCTTCCCCAACAAGACCCGTCTTTTGGAAAGCCGTGGAAAGGATGTCAATCCTCTGGCCTTGCGCGGTGTTCCTGTTCTGGCTTTGCACGGCAACCACGACAGAAGGAGCATGAACCTGGTGAATCCTGTTCAGGCATTGGAGCATGCCGGACTACTGACCCACCTGAATGCCGCAACCCTGCTGTTCGACTGCTCGGGCACGCGGGTGGCTGTACATGGCATGAGCAACGTACCGGAGCGCTACGCGAAGGAAGCCCTTATGAATTGGGCCCCGCACCCTGTGCCGAACGCCCTCAATGTTTTGGTCATGCACCAGTCCATCGACCCGTACATCTACTCTCCGTTGGAACCGCCATCCATCAAGCTCGGGGACATGCCCGATGGTTTCTCTTTGCTGATAGACGGCCACATGCACTCGCACGACAGGAGGCTGCTGAAGGGCGCGACCTTCCTGCTCACCGGCTCCATCTCACCGACCGGAGTAAGCAGGTCCGAGGCCGACCAGCGCAAGGTGTTCTGGCAGTGGGACGGTAGCCAGCTCGCGCCTGTTCCCCTTACCAGCCAGCGCCGCATCTTCTGCGAGGAGTTCGACTGGTCGCCTAGCATCAAGCAGCAGCTTGACGACCGTTTTGCGCAGCTCCTGTCAAGCCAGTTGTCCCCCAAGCCCATAATCGCAGCCAAGGTACGGGGCAAGCTACCACCGGGCACGCCGCAACCAAACTTCTCGGACTTGACAACCAAGTGGGGCGAACGCGCGGTCATCCAGATATCCAAATCATTGACAAGCGAGGACTTCGATGCACAGGTTGAGCTTTTGCGCGCGCTGCGCGACAACCGCCTGTCGCCTGAAGAAAGCGGCCTGAGGCTGCTCATGGACAACTTGCAGCAGGCAGGTTGCGGCATCCGTGCGGACCGCATATTCGAACTGCTGGTCGACGGACAGGTCGATACCATTTTCAACGAGCTCGCGGCGGGTCCCCAGTTGCAGGACGGCGAAAAGGTGTCACCATGATTCATGCTACACTCTGCTACATCATCCGCGACGGCCAGGTGCTCCTGATAAAGAAGATGCAGGGCTTCGGGAAGGGCAGGTGGAACGGGCCAGGCGGCAAGCTCAAGCAAGGGGAGCATTCGGCCGACTGCGCCATACGCGAGACCTTTGAGGAGACCGGCCTCCTTGTGTTCGGCCCGGAGCACCGCGGCCGGCTGTACTTCTACTTCGAAGGAGACAAGGATGAACCAGGCTGGCTGGTCGATGTCTTCCTTGCGACGGACTGGATCGGACGCCCGAGACCAAGCCAGGAGTGCGAACCTGGCTGGTGGCCGCTGGCTGCGTTGCCATCGACTGAGATGTGGCCGGACGACCAGTACTGGCTGCCGCTGTTCCTGGCCGGCAGGCATTTCGAGGGACGGTTCTGGTTCGGCCCCGAAGGCAAGACCGTCCTGCGCCACGAACTCAACGAGGTGGACGCATGATCACCCGGGTGCACATAAAGAACTGGCGCAGCCACTTGGACACGACGCTGGATTTCAGCGAGGGCACCAATGCCCTCATAGGCATAATGGGCAGCGGCAAGACAAGCATATTGGATGCCATCTGCTTCGCCCTGTTCGGAACGTTCCCGATAGCCGCCAGCAAGAAGATACGGCTCGAGGACGTCATCAGCAAGAAGCCCAAGGAGGCCAAGGAATCGGAGGTGCAGTTGTTCTTCGAGCTTGGCGACAGCGAATGGTCCATCAAGCGCACCATCAGCAAGATCAAGGCCACTTCTGCTGAATTGCGCAGGAAGGTCGGCGGCGAGTGGCAGCTGGTCGAGGGCCCGCAGCCCAGCAAGGTCAACGAGGAGGTAGAAAGGCTGCTGAAGGTCGACTACGACCTGTTCACCCGCGCAATCTACAGCGAGCAGAACGAGCTCGACACCTTCCTTACGATACCGAAAGGCCAGCGCATGCGCAAGATAGACCAGCTGCTGGCGATAGACAAGTTCGAGTGCGCACGCCAGTCCGTGATGGCGCTCTCGACCAGGTGCTCGCGTACAGCTGAAGAGAAGCAGCAGTTGCTGGCCGGGCTTGAGGGCTCGGGCATTGCCGCGCTGCCCCAGCTTCAGGCGGAGCTGGAGCAGTTGTCGCAGGAAAGGAGGAAGCTTGAATCCAGCATCTCCGTCCAGACGGAGACCCGGAGGTCCGTAGAGCGCCAGCTGTCCGAACTCCGCGCCCGCCGCGACATCTACATCCAGCTCGTCCATGAGCTGGAGACCGCCAAGGCCCTCCTCTCGCAGACGGAGGGCGACATCGACGCACTGAAGCGCGAGCTGACGGCCGAGGAGATAGCCTATTCAGAGATGACGACCGCCGACCTGCAGGCGAGGGTCGAACAGTCGGCCGCCACAGAGCAGCTCTTCAGGACGAACCGCGAGTCCGAGGACAGGAAGATAAACGATTTGCGCAGTGTCCTTGCCAGCAAGGCCGCAAAGGTCAGTCTGCTGGAGACCGACAAGATACCCGGCCTCAGACTGACCATCGAAGAAAGGGAAAAGCTCAAGGGCCAGCTCCGCCGGCTGGGCCCGAAGAAACTGCAGGAAGAGATAGAAACTTGCTCGAAGAGCATCGACCGCGCCAGGGCAAGCGCGCAGCGCGCACAGCTGCAGATAGAGCAGACGGAAGAAAGCCTTAACGACCTGGCAAAGGTCGGTGCTGTTTGTCCCATCTGCGACCAGCAGCTTTCCGAAAAGAAGAAGGAAAACCTGGAACAGCACAAGCACGAGGCCATCGAAAAGCTAAAGGGCCAGACGGAGCGTCAGGAAAAGGCGGCCTACGAGCTGACCGAACAGCTCGCCCGGCTGGAGAACCAGTTACGTGATGTCCGCCTGCTGGAGGCCCGGCTCGAGGCTTCTGTTGGCTCCGAGCAGCAGCTGAAGTTCGCGCAGGACGCTGTGCAGCAACTCCGGAAAGAGCTGGAAGCCCACAGCACCGAGGCACGCATGCTCGAGAAGACCTTGCGATTGCTTGAGACCGAGCTCGAGTCCGCCCACGCCGCGACCGAAAGGCTGAGGAGCGTCCTCGGAAAGCGGACCTCGCTCGCGAGCAAGCTTGCCAAGTCCCGCGAGCTTCAGGAACGCACTAACGAGCTCTCGGCCCGCCGGGCGCAGGCCCGAGTGGTCACGCAGGGTGAGCTGGAGCAGATGGAAAACGAGCTGGCACAATCGATCTCATCTGCCTCCGCGTACGAAACCAGGCTATCTTCATTATCCGCGCTGACGAACGAGAAACAGGCAAGGCTGGCCGAGCTCCAAGCCCGCCTGCACGAACTGGAGAGGCTTCGCGCGGAAATGGCAAAGCTGCAGGCGCTCGCGGGCCAGTTCAAGCTGCTTGAGGCCGGCCTTACCGCGACCCAGGCCCAGCTGCGCCAGAACTTCATCTCAGCTGTAAACCAGGCCATGCACACCCTCTGGGAGTACCTTTATCCGTACAAGGACTTCTGGAGCTGCAGGCTGGCCATCGAGGAAGGCGACTATGTGCTCCAGATGGCCGATTCCACCGGTTGGGTGCCGGCCGACGGCCTTGTCTCTGGAGGCGAACGTGCGATGGGCTGCCTCGCGCTGCGCATGGCCTTCGCACTTGTTCTTGCCCCGCAGCTGCGCTGGCTGGTTCTGGACGAGCCGACCCACAATCTTGACTCCCGGGCCGTGGACGACCTCGCGGTCGTCCTGCACGACAGGATAGGCGATTTCGTCGACCAGGTCTTCCTGATAACCCACGACCCCGCGCTCGAGGCAGCCGTTTCAGGCTATCTCTACCGTCTTGAGCGAGACAAGGAGAAGGACGGCCCTACCTCCGCCGTGCGCGTGGTGTCGCCTGACAGTTGAATATAAGAAGCTTTCGCGTGATAAAACCCGCATGTCAGTAAGGCGTACGGATAAGATTGACGGGATGGATGTTGTCCACAGCCGGTTTGAGCCAGTAACCCGCTTCATGCTGTATCCTACTGGCGAGAGCCGTCACGGTCTTCCCGTGTTGGAATCACAAAGGACCAAGCAGCGCTACGTGTTAACGGGTATGGAAGAAACGACAATCACGCGCACGCAGAAAGCGAGCAAGGGCATAATCCTCGATTCTTCGCCGATAAGGCTTCCCGCACCCTGCGGACAGTGCGGCTCAACGAACGGCTATCCTGTGAACGAGCTTGAAACGGGCATGGCAGAAGGCGAGGAAAGCAGCGGCCAGGGCCGCATCTTCATCTACCGTTGCACCAACGGCCACGCTATCCGATATTGAATCCGGTGATGCCGTTCTTAAGAAGTGACGGACAAAAACCTCGCATGCGTATAAAGTTCCTGCCGGACCGTGCCATTGTAATAGAACAGGGCAAAGAGAAGACGCTGGTAGTTGCGGATTTGCACATAGGCCTCGAGCTAGAGCTCTCCAAGAAGGGCATAACGCTCCCCGACCAGATGACCAAGCTGGAGCAGCGCCTGGACAAGCTGCTCAAACAGACAAGGGCAAAACGGATCGTGCTGCTCGGCGACATCAAGCATGAGACTTCTGGGGTAAGCTGGAGCGAGCTGTGGGACGTTCCAGAGTTCCTCCAGCGCCTCAAGCGCAAGGCCAAAGTTTCTATAGTCAAGGGCAACCACGACGGCGGAATAGAGGGCGTTGCTCCACCCGGAATAGAGGTCTATGAACCGGCCGGCTTCATGCTGGGCGACGTCCTGCTCACCCACGGCCAAGCCTGGCCTGATAAGAGTGCCTTGGGCGCCAAAACTATCGTGATGGGCCACATCCACCCGACAGTGGAGTTCTGGAGCTCCGGAGTCAGGCAGGCCGAGCATGTCTTCCTGCGTGCTAATGTGAATACGAAAGCACTGGAAAAGAAACTGAAGACGAAGTCATCACTGACAAACGCTATTATTCTACCTGCATTCAACCTGCTGGTCGGCGGCTCTGCCTTCAACTCGGCCGGCTTCAGGCCGATAGGCCCGCTGCTCAAGAAGGTCGTCGAATGGAAGCATGCCGATGTGTTCCTTCTGGATGGAACGTTCCTCGGCACGCTAGACAAGATGAAGAAAGGTCCCAAAAGAAGGGACTAAAGCTGCTTTATCTTTCCGCCGCGGCCTATGCCGAGTTCGACCTCGCCCTTGAACTCCTTGGTGAATGCACCGGTCAGTTCAATGGTCTGGCCTTCCTCTATGCCCTCGCTGGCCTGTCCCCATAGGGGTAGGCGCACGCTGCCTGTGTCATCGGACAGCCGCACCTCGGTCAGCGTAGTGGTGCTGCCGAACTTGGTCTGTATCTGTCGCGGGCTGGCCACGGAGGCCACCTTGCCGGATATGGTTAGGTTGTTCATGCCCGGCTTCAGGTCCTTTATCTGCATTTCATGTCACCTCAATGAAAAGAAAAAAGGAAAGCGAGGGCTTAGAAGCCCTCATCCTCCTTGTTCTCGCTGCCGGCCGCGGCGCCCTCGGCCCCTTCGGCCTCGGACTCCTCAGCCGCTTCAGCTGGTGTCTCCTCTTCAGCAGCGCCCTCGGTGCCACTGCTTGCTCCGACCACCTCGCCCACGGCGTGCCTGCCGCGGACTTCGGTCACCTTGATGTGCACCTTCTCGCCCTGCTTCGCACCGGCCACGAAGATGACGAAGTTCTTGACGCGGGCTATCCCGTCTCCACGCTGGGAGACTTCTGATATCTCAACGTCGTATTCCTCGCCCTCTTTCACCGGCTTGGGTTCACCGCGGTCTCCACCGAAACTGCCACGGCGCTCGCCCCAGCCTCCGCCGCTGCCGCCACGACCGCCGAAGCCTCCGCTCCGACCGCCGAAGCCGCCGCTGCCACCGCTGCCGCCACGGCCGCCGAAGCCGCCGCTGCCGCCTTCCCTACGTCCACCGAATTTCCTTCTTTCAAAAGGCATTTTGCCTCATCTCCTTTTTCTGTTGTCGCACTGCCGCCGAAGCGGCAATTGCGTTGTTCCGTCGTCAGAAACAGAGCGTCGTTGAAGAGGGTGCCCCAAAATCTTGAACGCACCAAATACATCACGTTCGTCCGTCTGCGTCGGTTGCCTAACTAACGTTCCCGACCCTATTTAAATGCCAATTTTCAACCTTGTCCATGGCGCTGCTCGAGACCGTCCTGTCCGCCCTGGGCATAATAATCGTGTTCGTGCTGGCCTTCAGGATATTCAAGCACCTGCTCGGCGCAGCTTTGCTGGCCCTGGTCCTGCTAGTGGTACTGTGGCTGGCCGGCATGATAAGCATTTAATGCAGCAGCGAACCTAGCCCTTCAGTTGCCTGAACAGCCTGTCCACCATTCTCCTGTCCAGCCTGAACACCTTGTGCCCGCCCTGCCCGTCAAAGTGGACTGCCCTGTGCTTCTGTATCGCGCCACTGAATGATTTGGGTATGTGCAGCAGCTCGTGTATCAATGTTTTCGTCTTCTCATCCTCACTTAGATTGTCGAACTCCTCAGCTACAACCTCAATCACGTAGTGCGGCTCCATCCTCAGCCCGACCTGCAAGGCTCTTGGGAACTCCCATATGCGCGCTATTGCCCTCGACTTTGAACCGTGGCTGCGGATGCACTTCACCCTCTGCGCATCCACGTGCGGCATATCTAACCCCGGCACGATCCTTGATATCCTCAGCTCGATGTCCGGCGCCGGCTCCCACTTCATCCTGCTCATATGTGTAATACCCCTGCCACAAAGCCTATAGCTACAATCATGCCCAGCGCTACCGCCCATTCCTCAGCGCTGCCCGTCCTCAAGGAGCCCTTGAAATGCGGTACTGGCAGCGGCCACAGCCAATGCACCCCATGTGGTGTGAACGAGTCGCCTATCATGTGCGATAAGAAACCCAGTGCGAATGCAGTTGCTATTGCCGCATCGAACCAATGCAAACCCAGTCCCAACCAGATGACGATCGCCAAGAACCACACGTTATGACAAACTTTCCTGTGCGCTGTCCGTGGCCTTAGGTCGATGTCCGGCAGCAATGCTCCTATAGCGGCGAACGCGCCCATCGCCAGCGGATAGCCCAGCACCTGGTTGAACATCAGGAACAGCAGTATTCCAAGCAGCAGATGGGTCCTCTTTTGCATCCCTTCAAAAAGGTTGGCTTTACAATTAAGCCTATGCCGTGCGATGGATGCAACGACGAGCCGATATGCGACCACGTTGAGCACGACCCGGAAATCGGCCAAGTCAAGAACGCTTACACGAAGAAGCCCGAAGAGTACACCGGCCCCAAAGTATACGCATCCTTTGATTTGCGACCGCAGCCATTCGAACGCTCCTACGAGGACAAAAGCATCATAAAAAGAGTCATCGACTACCAGCTCAACCGTGTTGACGATGAGCCGTGGCAGTATGTCGGCGGCAACATGGTATCTGTCCACATAAGGCCGCTGTCGCAAGGCCTGCTGGGCTACACCGATACTAGGACCAGCATACACCTGACGACCCCGGACCTCTGCAAGCCTTTCGACATCAACCCGCGCGAGGTGGACTTCCATGAGAAGAACCACTTTGGCTGCTGGGATGAGTACGAGAACCGCCGCCAGGTCGAGGTCAACAGGCACCTATGGGACCTCGGCGAGCTGCCACCTTTGGAGCAGCCTGAAGAAATGCCGTTTTACAGGGTAGAGAAAGACAACAGCTCCGTCAGCTACACCGTTTACCAGGGCTAATTGCATCTGCCGTTTAAGAGAGTTCGCGTCTGTAGAACCATTTGAACAGCCGGCTGGTCTCGTGCTTTGGTGCCTTATAGACTTCCGGCCGGAGGTGCTTGGGCAGCTTCTCTCCCATAACGTCCAGCACGTGGGTATATGGCTCGGTCGATATCTCCGCGAGGCCCCACATGAGATTGTCAAGGTCGTAGAGCAGGAATATCACGAGTATTACCGGCGGCATGAACATCATGGCTATTATGGTTGAGACGAGATTGGCGTTCGAATAGAATAGCGCAAAAATGATGACGGCCGAAAGCCCCCAGAGTATTATCCAATGGCCGATGTTTATCTGCGGAGCCGACAGCACTCGCTGTTCCGCCTTGGCTTTCAGGATGTCCCGCATCTCGTCCAGGATCTCGTCCTTGCCGCTCTCCTCCGGGCCTCCGTGCACTCTGATGTCAAAAATTGCCTGCAATATTGCGTTGAACTGTTTCTCGGCCTTGTGTATCTCTTGCCAAGGCAGGAACGTGTACACGTTGACGTACTCCTTTATGGCGTTCGATAAGCGCTTCGCCCCCTTCCTGTCCTTGAACCTGGAAGTTATCCTGTAAGCCAGCTCGAGGAAGCTCGTCTCCTCGACCACGCTCTCCTTGAGCTCGACCAACCTGGACCAGTTGTTGCTGAGGAAGAAACCGGCGAATATGGCGTAGAGTATTCCGGCAGTAGTCAGCGCGACGTTGACCTCGTCAGTTGCGCCGGGGCCCCTGAACAGCAGAAGCAGGGCGAACAGCACTGCGATGATTACCAAATAGACGGCGTAGATGAACCGCACGCCAAAGCTTAAACTGGCCGGTTAATAAAGATGTCCATGGCGGAAATCATCGCACGAGGCGCGGAAGCGGTGCTGAGCAAAAAAATGATGGACGGCCAACCCGTGCTGATCAAGGAAAGGATAATCAAGGGCTACCGCGTCCCGCAGCTCGACCAGAAGCTGAGGATAGAGCGCACGCGCACAGAGGCAAGGTTGCTGTCAGAAGCAAGGCGCGCCGGAGTTTCTACCCCGAAGATAGTGAACGTGGACGAGCAGGCTGCAACGATAGTGATGGAGTTCATAGACGGGCCAAGGCTCAAGGACGCTCTTTCTGACATGGAAATCAAGCGCCGAGCCGCTGTTGCAAGGGCCATAGGGACTTCCGTAGGCAAACTCCACTCCGCAGGAATAGTGCACGGCGACCTGACGACCAGCAACATGATATTGGCCCGTTCCCCAGAGCGTGGCGACGAAAAGGTCTGGTTCATCGACTTCGGCCTGGGCTTCTTCAGCGACAGGATGGAGGATTTTGGCACCGATATGGCCGTGTTCCACGAGGCGCTGCGCAGCACTCACTTCGCCTTCCTAAATGAACTTTGGCAGGACTTCCTGTCCGGATACCGGACTTCTTTCGCAGGCGCCGACCAAGCTTTAAAAGCCTTGGAGGCCATCGAGCAGCGTGGCAGATACGTCAGGAGAACACGGAAGTCATAGCCCGGCCCACGAGCATGCCGGCGAAGCGCATAGCGCGGGCGAACATCACACGGACCACGGGCATTCATCCAAGCGTTTCGACCTGAAGGCATGGCTCTTGCCGAATGGCAAGCTCTCCCCCGAAAATCTGAGCTACCTCATGCTCTTTATCGGCGCCGCCCTCGTCGCAGTAGGGATCGGCCTAGGCAGCTTTGTGCACTATACGGTCTACCTGGCATCCGGCGGCTCACTCCTGTTGCTGGCCGGTATCATCCTTTATATAATCTCGCAGCTACTGGAAATACCGAAGAACGAGACCGGACAGGTGAAAGCTTGACCGGATCTGTCAAGGTGGTAATGTATCGCACGAATCTATGCTAGAAGAAGAGGAAAAGCAGGCAGCAAGCGGCCGATGGTACCCGCGGTCTGGGTAGGTTATTCTCCCGAGGAAGTAGAAAGGCTGGTGGTAAAGCTGGCCAAGGACGGCATGCAGGCCGCACAGATAGGCCTGATTCTTCGCGACCAGTACGGGATACCCCTCGTGCGCGCGGTGACAAAGAAGACCGTCGGCCAGATCCTGGCTTCGAACCAGCTTGCACCTAAGATACCCGATGACCTGTTCAACCTTCTTAGGAAGGTCGTAAAGCTCCATGCTCACATGGTCCTTAACAAGCGCGACGCCCACAGCAAGCGCGGTTTGGAACTTTTGGAATCAAAGATACGGCGCCTAGTCAAGTACTACACCGGCACAGGCAGGCTGCCCACGGACTGGACTTACAATGCCGATCAGGCAAAGCTGATAGTAGAGAAGGGTGCATGATATGAGCGCAGCAAATATTCCGCCACAAGAGCAGGGTGAGCAAAAGGAGGCACCTAAGAAGGAAATCGGCAAACCGAAGGCGCCGACCACCACCAAGGTGTTAAAGGGCAAATCATGGTTCACCGTAACCGCCCCCGCGCTATTCAGCAACAGGTCGCTCGGCGAGGCGCTGGCCGCGGACCCGTCGACACTGGTCGGCCGCGTAGTTTCGGCTTCCTTGCTCGAGCTTACGGGCGACCCGACCCGCTACTACATGATGCTCCACTTCAAGGTGACCAGCTGGGACGGTTCTTCTGCAAAGACCGTCTATGCCGGCCACGAGACCACGCGCGACTTCACAGCAAGGATAGTCCAGTTGCGCACCGCCCGCATCGACACCAATGACGTCCTGCAGTTTGCCGATGGGAGCATGCGCGTCAAGTCCATCGCAATCACCAACCGCCCTGTCACTGTATCGGTCAACAAGGCTGTTCGCGCGCAAATCAGGCAACTTATAGCAGAAGCCGCGAAGGGCAAGACGATAGAACAGTTCGTTGAAGCTGTGATGAAGGGCGAAGTGCAAGCGAACATTCACCAAACGGTAAACAAGCTCTACCCGCTACGCATGTTCGAAGTTCTGAAGACCGAAGTGCAATAAGACAACTGAGTTGGGCCGGCAATCTACTGCTTGAGCCTTTCTTCAAGCTCCCTTGCCTTGCCGAACTCCATCCAGAACAGCCCGCCGACGAGTATGAGCATGAACGCTATCACCAAGCCGAACAGCAGCATCTCGCCCGAGGACAGCCCGGCTATGGCAGCCCCAAGAAATATCATCACTGAGCCGGCCAGCCAAGCGCCCAAACGATGCCATCCTTTCATGACCTTGCTTGGGAAAGGAAAGGTTAAATCCTAATGCGTATCCTTCGCCGACTTAATCCTTCTTATGCCTGTAATGGTACGGCTCAGGCTTCTCCTGCAGCCACCACCACGCGACCACCAAGACCGCGGCCCCGATTATTATCACTATTACGGATGTCGACGTGTTTATCGGAGCCGACTTCTGCCCGCCAGCGGTTGCATTTTGCGTTTCGTTTGCAGGAGGCGCAGTCGACGGTGGCGTAGTGCTCGGTGCTGCCGGCTGCGCGAGTTTCGTGAACTCTAGGTTCGCGTTGATGCCCCCGCTTATACCCGTGAACTTTATCGCCAGGTCATTGACCCCGTCACCATTCAGATCGGCATTCTTGGTCTCGCCAATCGCCAGCGTGATGTTGTATGGCGTGCTGGTGACAGTGAGTATGACACTGTCATTGAGCACGTCTGTTACCTTTATGGTGTGGTTCTCGCCACCGAAGTAATAGGATACGCTGCTGCCCTCTTTGATTGCCGTGGAGTAAGTTTCACCCTTGTCATCCAGTTTGGCCACCACGCCGATTGCTGACGCGGCCCCGCTTCCCCCAGAGGAGCCGCCGGTGGATATCGAGACACTGAAGCTGATGTTGGTAGTTGTCGTCATCATGTTGTTGACCGTGTCGGCGCACAGCACATAGTAGTTGTAGTTGCCGTTCGACAGGCTCAGCGCCTGCGTGTGCGAGGTGGAGCCTGTCGACGAGAATGTGCTTGCCATCGCGGAATAGTTGGCGGTGTACGTCGTGTCGTACTTGCACGTGGCGCTCTCGTTGGTCGTTGCCGTGAGCGTCACCGACCCGCTGGTCTGCGTAACTGTGGGCCCGCTGGCAGTTATGCCGGGCGGTGTCGCGTCCACGATCAGTGTCCGGTTTGTGGCGTTGAATGCACTGTTAACGGAGGAATCCGAGCAGTTTACGTTCCAAATGTAGGCCCCTTCAGCCAACGTCACGCTGATGTTGTTCGTTCCTGACCCGACAGCTGTCTGGTTCGTCTGGTTCCTTGCCCACGCCCCTGTGAAGTTGCCATAAACATAGCAGGACCCGTACGTGTTGCTGTTGTCTGTCACAGCGTATTGGAAAGTTACGTTAGCGGCTGATGTCGCGGAGTTCGCCGGAGAGGACAGGTAGACGGAAGGCTCATCATTATCGGTGACCGAGACGTTGAGCAGGTTGGTCACGGTCGCACTGGAGTTGTCGGTCGTGGCCACGCGGTAGAAGTACTGGCCGGGTGTGGTGTTGGCGGCGGTTGGCGCCGCCTTGGAGAAGGTCATATTGATTACTTCACCGCTGGCGAGGCCGACCGGGGTGCTGTTGGTGCAATTGATTATGTTCGTACCCCCGGCATTATAGATGAACGAACCGCAGGAGACGGAACTGGGCGCGGTCGCGGACGCGAAGTCGGTGTAGTTGACTATTATCTGGGTTATGTTGTCCGCGCCGTTGTTGATGATTGTGATGTTATAGACGGCCGTGTCACCGGTCGTGGTAGCGGTCGTGTTGACAGTGACGGTAGCAGTGTGCGCGGCGAGCGCGATGCCGGCCAGTCCGGCTATGGCAATCAACAACACCAGCAGGGGCAGGGCGCGCAAAACAACACCTGAACCAAAGGTTGGCGGGATTGCGTATAAAGCTATCCTTTTAAACTTCCATGCTCTCATCGTTTCTGGCAGGGAGCTAGGCGGGGGGCCAGCCCTACCCTATCAAGCGCAAATGGGCTTCATGGCGCGCCGATGCTCGCGGACGGCGACTGGAGTTCGGGGAGTCCGAACGGCCAACTGAGAAGCGCTGTCCCGCAGAGCGGTTCCTTCAGCGAACCGGGCCAGGGCCGGAAGGCAGCAACCCTAAACTGTAGGTGTCGTGTTTGTGGGGTTGCAGCGTGGAGGCGGCCGTGAGGGTCAAGCTTCTCGAGTTCCGCTCGTCAACCGTGCGCGCTCCCTGCCGTTAACGCTTTTATCCAGCTTTGACGATGATTGGCATATGCCCCGCCGTGCTCTCAGTAACGTCCAGCTTGCCCTGCTTATCTTGGCGACCTTCATGCTTGGCGCTCTTGCCGGCCTCCAGTATGTGCCTTCCGCCGAGCAACAGTTGCCTGCAGAAACAGGCGGCGTCCACATGGTTGTCCCAGCCGTCGACGAAAACGGCAAGGGCGTACCTACGGACCTGCGCGTCGATGTGCGAGATGGAGATGGCAAGGTCCTGGCAAACATCGACCAGCTGTTGTTCATCACAGATACCCAGCAATCCATCCAGGTCGCTCGCGATGTAGCTGCCAACATAACGAAAAGGGACACGCGCAATGTTGACATAATCTACTCGGTCACCACCCCGCCGAACGTCACCCTGGTCGGCGGGCCATCGGCTGGCGCTGCACTGACGATAGCCACCATAGCCGCGCTGCAAGGGAAGCAACTGAAGGAGGGTGTCTCGATAACGGGGACGATAAACCTGAACGGCACCATAGGCGAGGTCGGTGGCGTGACGGAAAAGGCGAAGGCGGCCAAAGCCCGCGGCATCTCGCTCTTCCTGGTGCCTGTTGGAGAAAGCACAGAAACGCTTGTCAAGCCTGTCGAGCGCTGCCATGAGGAGTCCGGCTATACTTATTGCGAGACTGTCTATGAAAGGAGCACAATAAACGTTGGCTCGACCATCGGCCTTGATGTCAGGGAAATAAGGAACATCCGCGAGGCCGAACCCTACTTCGGGCTGTGAGGATGAAATATGCCCGGGCAAGGAGCCCGATGGCGAAAATCAATTAGTTGACAATCAGGCCTTTCCGACTATCCTGAAGACCTTGGTCCCGCAATGCGGGCAGACGCCGGACATGGCCTTCATGCCGTTCTTCATTATGACCTCTTTAGGGTCCTTGATCTCCACGTTCTTCTTTTCCTTCATGCATCGTGCTTCCATGTCATCGCCTCCTTTGATGTCGGCGATAGGGCTGCAGGACTATATAAAGACAACAGCGCCGCTTTTGTCCATGCTCACCCAGGCCCAGCTGAAGCGCCTGCAGGACGCCGACTACCGTGTTTTTGGTCCCAATAAGCATTCGGCCGTGAAGTTGTGCCATTGGTGCAAGCAATCCATCAAGACCGGCGAGAAGAAGGTCTGTTACAAGCAGCTTTTCTATGGAATCAAGTCCCACCGCTGCCTGCAGATGACTCCCTGCCTGCCACTATGCAATTTGCGCTGCACTCACTGCTGGCGCGACCACGCATACTTCAGACCCGAGGCCGAGGGCCCGATGGACGACGCAAGGACCGTCGCAGAACAGTCAATCGAGGCCCAGAAGAATCTGCTTGTAGGCCTGGGCGGAACCGACCACTCTGAAGCTCATTTGAAGGAAGCGATGGAACCGACGAACGCCGCGATAAGCCTGGACGGCGAGCCGACCCTCTACCCCTACATTGGCGAACTGATAGCAGAATACCAAAAGCGCCGAATGACCACCTTCCTTGTCACCAACGGCATGCGACCTGATGTGCTGGAACAACTGGACCCGCTCCCCTTCCAGCTCTACATCTCGCTGACCAGCCCGGACAAGACCTTCTTCGAGCGAACACAGCACCCGATAGCCCCTGCAGGCTGGGATAAGCTCATGCAGACACTGGAGCTGCTGCCTTCGTTGAAGACGAGGACCGTTCTCAGGCTGACATTGGCCAAGGACTTCAACCTTGATGCCGTCCAGGGCTTCGCCAAGCTAGTGACAAAAGCCAATCCGATGTTCATCGAACCCAAGGCGTTCATGCCCATAGGCGCATCCCGCTCAAGATTGCCGTTCGAGGCAATGCCCTCTCACGACGAAATAATCAAGTTCAGCGAAGCGCTCGCAAACGAAACCGGATATAAGCTGGCAGGAGAAAGCAAACCCAGCCGCGTGGTGCTGCTGAAGAAGTGATGTCATGGTCGACGTAGGACTTGCGGCCGGCATCCTATCGCCCCTGCTTTCATCGATAGCCACGATTTACTTCGCGCAGGCCAGCAAGCTCGTCGACCCTCTTTTGCTTTCCGCGTTCACCGGCCTTCTCGCCGGCTCCGTACTGCTCATAACACTACACTTCACGAAGGGGCTGCCCAAGCTGCACCAGCTAAGGGCATACGCAAAGGATTTGGCAACGGTCACGGTGCTGCGCGTGACGCTGGGCCAGTTGCTTTTCGCCTACGGTCTCAGCCTGACTGCCGGCATAAAGGCAATATTCTTCAGCAAGATAGAGCCCTACTTCGTCCTGCTGTTCGACTGGATAATCCTGAAAGAGAAACCGAAGCCCCGCACATTGGGCCTGCTCGCTGTGCATCTTACCGGTGCGATCCTGCTTTCTACCGGCGGCCGCCTTGAGTTCGGTTCAGCACAACTGGGCGACTTCCTTGTCATACTCGCCATGCTTTGTTTCGGGTCGACCTACCTGAAGAGTGCAAAGCTTTCGAAAGGGCTTGGCGCGCGTGCCTCCAATGGGATAACCCAGTTCCTGGGCGGCTCGCTCCTCATGCCGTTCGCATTCATTTTCTTCCCGTCAGCCGGTTTCGGCTCTTCGACCGGCTGGCTCTACTTCCTTGTTTATGTCACGTTGTTCCACATCATCAGCCTCACCCTTTGGTTCGTGGCGCTGAAGAACGTGAAGGGCTGGATAGTTTCAGCTTTGAGGGCATTGGGCCCGCTTGCCGGCGCGCCGTTCGCCTACCTAGTGTTCGGAGAAACGCTTACCGCTGTCCAGCTTGTCGGCGCTGCGATAGTTCTGACAACATCTGCCCTCATAACCCGCGAGCACCGGCACGGCAACTGAGTGGTGGGCCCGCTGTGATTTGAACACAGGTTTCTGGAATTCAGGTTTCGCCAGCATTTCGGCGACTCATAAGCTTAGGTCGGCCCCAATCCAGCGGTGTTAATGGTTAACTAACACCGTAGCTGGTATCCTACCAAGCTAGACTACGAGCCCAAGCAATCCTCGCTTCAGCCCTTTTTAATGTCGACTAGTCGCACGGTAAAGACGAGGGTCTTGCCTGCAAGCGGGTGGCTGCCCGAGACGCCATAGCCATCTTCCGGACTCACAGAGAAGGTCTTCTCCTCGCCAATCTTCATCCCGATGACACCATTGTCAAAACCGTGGATGACTTGGCCGGAACCTATGGTGAACATCAGTATGTCTTTGCCTTCGTTGCTGTCCACCACTTGTCCGTCCACCTTCAGCACATAATATAGCGACACGGTGTCCCCGGCCGCGGCCATGGAAGTGGTTGGCGATACGTTCACTTGGCCGATGCAGCCTGCTGCTATAAGCGAAGCCAAAATAACCGGAACAATGATTGCCCGCATGGTTTCAACGCTTGAACTTTGCTATCTGGGGCAGCGTGTCCACGTTGGTCAGAAGCAGGCTTCGGCAGCAGTAGCTCTTGACGCCGAGGCTGTCCAGGACAGCTTTCCCGTTCTCGCCTTCAGCTACCCTCTTCTTGAACGTCTCCCAGAGGTGCCCCAGAGGGCGACCGCAAGAAATGCATCGCACTGGAATTAGCATAGCTGTTGCCTTCTGTTGTATCCTTCTTAAAGCTTACCTCTTCGAGCGCTGTTTGTGCCTGCGCGGCCCTGCGCTTGACCTGCTTGGCTTGTGCGGCTCGGTCCTCCTGAAGTCCGCGACCAGGAGCGTCCTGTCATAGCCCAAGAAGATGGATTTCAGCTTCCTGTCAAATCCCACCATGCCGAGCGCCATTGCCTGTCTGCCGGCATCGGCCTGGCCCATCGTTCCACCGCCCTTTATCGTCAAATCAATATCCACCAGTTTTGCTGATTCACCTGCCAGTACCAGCGGTTCCATCAGTTTCATCCGCGCCATCTCCGGCTGGAACAGCTCGAGCGGCCGACCGTTGATCCTTATGATGCCCGTGCCCGCCCTCGTGATGGCACTCGCGACGGCCTCCTTGCGCTGCCCGAGCGTGTGCACTACCTTGGCCTTCTTCTTCGGTGCCGCTTGCTCGGGTTCCTTGACCT
>Ga0315274_10000081_pt1 | contig 134052 bp, 139 predicted proteins | sample YL17G02_20_MG_FD_203700 | JGI IMG/M metagenome (GOLD analysis project Ga0315274, IMG submission 203700) | Sediment microbial communities from Yellowstone Lake, YNP, Wyoming, USA - YL17G02_20 | ecosystem: Environmental > Aquatic > Freshwater > Lake > Sediment | place: USA: Wyoming | collected...
AATCGTGTCACCAGTGGCATAATCGTAGGCAGCTAAGGCTCCAGTACCAATAGCTAATACTCCAAAAATGATAGCAATTACGATTAATACTTTTTTCATTTTTTTACCCTCCCCTGTATGAAACAGGTTTTTAAATTAATATTACTTGTTGGTCACATTATAGCAAATTAATAAAAAAAAGGCAATATTATCTTTTTAACCAGTTAACTAGATTTTCTGAACTGTACGTATTAATAATATCTTTTTTCTCCAACCAACCGCGCCGAGCAACAGATATACCGTATTTTATTTGTTCCAAATGCGCTATATCATGAGAATCCGTATTGATGGCAAATTTTAATCCATGTCTTTTACCTTCGTGAACAAGTGTATCTTTAAGGTCTAGTCTGTCTGGTAAAGAGTTGATCTCTAACGCCACGTTATTTTTGGCCGCTTCTTTAAAAATAATTTCCCATTCTACATCATAGCTTGGTCTTTTTTTTAATATTCTTCCTGACGGATGACCAATTATTTTAACATAAGGATTATTTATAGCTTTAATTATTCGCTCAGTCATTTTTTCTTCAGGTGCATGAAAACTACTATGAACTGAAGCAATGACAATGTCTAGCTTGGATAAAATTTCATCAGCAATATCCAGACTGCTATCAGCTTTAATATTTACCTCAACGCCGCTAAATATTTTAATAAGTTTTAGTTTTTTGTTCACTTTCTTTATTAAATCTGCCTGTTTTAAAATAGTCATCTTGTCCATTCCATTAGCTATACCTAATCCATAAGTATGATCAGTAATAGCAATATAGGAATATCCATTACTAAGACTGGCGCGAGCCATTTCCTCAATCGTTGATGAGCCCTCACTCCATTGAGTATGAAGATGTAAGTCTCCCTTGATATCTTTAAGAGTTATAAGCCTGGGTAATTTGTTTTTTGAAGCAGCTTCGATTTCTCCCTGATCTTCACGTAATTCCGGTGGTATGTATGCTAACCCAAGTTTTTTATAAAATTTTTTCTCGTCCTTGAAATGTTCAATCTTATCTGTCTTTAAAGTCTTAATCCCATACTCAGATAAAGACAACCCTTTATTATTAGCAAACTTACGCAAGTGAATATTATGTTCCTTGGAACCGGTCAGGTGTTGCAATAAAGAGCCAGAATCTTTAGGAGGAAGAATTTCTAAATCAATCGCTATTCCTTTTCGATGAATAATACTGACTTTTGCTGTTCCTTGAGCTTTTATTTTTTTGACGAATGATTGTTTTATAAAATAATTAATTACCGAATTTGGTTTCTCTGAACTGGCAACCAAATCAATGTCCCCGATTGTTTCTTTCATTCTTCTCAGACTTCCGACCATTTCGCATTTTTCGACAAAACGACATTTTTTAAGGGCTACTAAACATTCTTCTGCAATTGGCTCGGCAAAAGAGATTAATAATCTTTTCTCTCTCTTTTTTAAACGTTTGATATTGGCCAAAATATTCTCTTCGGTAATAGTATTAAAGCCAGACAATTTTCTAATCTTTCCTTTTAAAGCTATCTTTTCCAAATCTTTTATATTCTTAATTTTAAACCGAGTGTATAATTTTTGGGCAGTTTTCGGACCAATTCCTGGAATTTTAATTAAATTAAGCTCCTGCTTAGGAACTTTTTTTGATAACTCTTGATAATATTTTGATTTCCCGGTAGTGATAATTTCAGCAATCTTTTCAGCAATGCTTTGACCTATTCCTTTTATATCTGTTAGACCGCCTATGCCTTTTTCTTTGTAGATATCTGATAACTCTTCGGGTAGATTTTCAACAATATGGGCTGCTTGTTCATAAGCGACTATTCGAAAACGGGTTTCACCCACAATTTCCAGCATTTCAGCTAATTCATATAAAAAATTAGCGATTTCGCTATTGGTCATAATTTCACAATTATTTTATGCTAATTATCTGCTTTGAGAGCTACTGCTTGTTGTACTACTTGCAGGAATAACAAGCTCTTGGCCTACTTTTAAGCTATAAGGTTCTTTCAAGTTATTTGCCTTAGCAATCTCGTGCCAATCAACATTAAGCTTTTGGCCAATCGTATATAGGGTGTCTCCGGATTCAACCTTATAAGTTTGACCTGAGGTCGTGGTCGTAGTTTCTTTTTGAGTTCCTGTTTTTGTTTCTGTTGCTGGGGTGGTAGTCTCTTTTTTTTGTTCTGTTTGTGACGACTGCTTTGTGGTAGCGGAACTACTCGGCCGAAAAGCCTTATACAAAAGAACAACACTACCAATGATTAGAATTGCAGAAATTACAACAAAAAATATTTTTCTTTTATTATAAGTACGAAATTCATCCTTTGGCAGACTCGGTTTTATGGGATTATAAACTGGCATATTTTTCTCCATTTTTATGATTTAGAAATATTTCCGAAATTAGTTATAATTCTATCACTTTTTGTTCAAAATTACCATCAGAAACCTCAACTTCTAAGAAATGATAAAAATCTTTGCCGATTAAAGGAATATGATAAAGCGGTCCGCCAGCCCCGCCCGTAACTGTAATTGGAATACCATTAATTGAATAATTCAAAAGATTATGAATGTGAGCAGCGTAAATCTTATCAACTTTGTATTTTTTTATAATGTTAAGAAATTTGTTAATTCTTTCCTCGCTATTCAGCCCTTTGAATCCTAATTCCGAAGGATCGACAAAAGGGCAACGGGGTGGTGAGTGAAGAAAAACAAATTTCAATTGTTTTGAACTTGAAGATAAATCTTTTTCCAGCCAAGCCAATTCATCTTCAGAAAAAGCATTATAATAAGAAACATCATCCAGGGCAACAAAATGCGCATTTTCATAATCCCATGAATAATAGGTCAAGCCAAAGTACTGCTGCCAGTAATCATAGCCGTTGCCAACAATATCATGATGTCCAATTACCATATGGTAAGGAACCTTCAAATTATTCAACATTGCCTTTTTTTCAGCATATTCAGAAAGGCCACTAACTCGTGTTGTGTCTCCAAGATCAACAAAAAATACTGCCTGACTGTTATTAACTTTCTGAATCAACTCTTTATAAACTTCAACATTTTCGTGGTTATCGCCGGCGACTGCAAAAATAAATGGTTTGGAAGAAGTTTTATTTTTTTTAATAAAATTAAAATTTACCGATTTTCCATTAATAAAATTAAACCCTAATAATATCCCAAGTCCTATTATCAGAACTATAATAAAAATAATGAAATATACTTTTTTTGGTCTTTTTCTCACAACAAAGATTATACCACACATCAAAAAATGGCTCTAATGAAACCGTTTATTTTAAATAGAGCATTACGGTCCAGTACCTAAAGAGACAAATGAGACAGTATAAAGGAAACTGCATAGAATAATTTAGATATAAATTTATAACCTAATAAAAAGAGCTGTAATGTCTTTATGGTTATCCAGTGTTTTACTAAAACTAGGCCAGATTGAATACATTCTTAAAAAACGATTAATTTCTTTATCAAGTTTCTCATTAATATATTTTTCCAAACTAAGTTGATCTATATATTTATAAGCATCTAATTTTAATTTATGTTCTGATAGTTTTAAGAAAAAACCAGGATAAGGATCGAGTATACGCAATAAGGAGTTTGTTTTTAATCTAAATTCTTTAGCTAAATATTCTATTTTTCTTTTTTGATAAATAAACCGGATTATATCTCGTCTCATTTTGTTCTTTAAATTTGAAAATGGATAAAGAGATTTCTGCCGTGATTTATGAATTATCGACCAACTAGAAGAAAAACCAAACAGGAAATTTTTAAAAAAAGCATTAATTAAAAAATCAATATCTTCACCCCGGGCAATAAAAGGATCAAAGCAAACTTCCCGGGCCACTTTATTACTTATTATATTAAGTCCTCCGAATACTGCACCGACTGGAAAATGCCATCCTTTCTTTTTGTAAAAATCAATTAATTGTTGTTGGACAACCAACTGCGTCTCAAAAACATTTATTTCCTTAATTATTTTTTTCTGCTGACTGATATTTGGACTTAATCTATTATTAAGATAAAGTCCACCAACCCCTACTAAATTCTTTTCTTTTCCAATTATTCTTTCAATTTCTAAAATTTTATGGAAAAAATTGTGGTTGGTAATAATCTCATCATCATCCAGGTTAAGCTGATAGGGGATATCAAAAAGAATCTGGGTAATAAGTTGTAAATTGCGTATATTGCCATAATTGCGATTATCTATAACTAAATCGTTTCTTCTAAGTTTTTTAATTTCGGATAATACTCTGGCTCCCATGATATAAATATGAACCCGACCATTATTCCTGACCTTTTTATTTATCGCCTGCCGTAGAAGTTTTTCTATTTTCCGGTCAGATATTCCTTCATTAGTTTTACCAAAAATGATATGAATATTAGCCTCAAAGCCGGAAGGTAAATTTTTGATAATTGAGTTTATTAGGCGGGTAGATGTTTCATCCTTAGCAAAACTATTTATATTGGTCGGATGATCATAAATACCTGGATTGTTTTTATAGAGATAGACAGGAAAACTAATATTAATCTTAGTTTGTTTTGATGTTATCGGTTTTTGGACTGAAAGATAATTCAAAAATCTATCTAAGTTTGCCGTTGCCAGACAAACTGTCTTATCAGCGGCACCATAATAGACATAAAGTTTCTTTTTGACTATCACTGCTCCCACGGGGAAAACCACCTGTGGTGTATCTCCTGAAATCTCATATTTTCCTCTTGGTTCTAGTATCGGCTCCCTGGTCCTGGCAATAACCCTAGCCGGATCATTAAAATCAAGTAAAAGGGCACCGACCCTGTAAGTACCAGAGGCATAACCAAATACAGACTTTCTCATATAGTCTGAGACACCATGATAAATTAAAAGCCAACCTTTTTCTGTTTTAATTGGTGGAGCGCCGGAGCCAACCTGCTTTAACTCCCAGTCTTCCTGTGGTTCTATTAAAACCTTATGGTTGAACCAGTTCTTCAAGTCATTTGAATAAGCAATCCAGATGCTTGGTTTATCGGGAAAATAGTTAGGCTTTTCTTCTATCGGCCACTTGATCACACCGGTCTTGATGTCTAAGAATAATTCGTCGCCCTTTTTATGGACTCTATCTTTTATCCAATAATGCGGCCGGTGCAACATTACGTATCTCCCGTTTATCTTTTCCGGAAAAATAATAACATCACGATCATTAGTAAGAGACGGTGTTATAACCCCATGTCTTTTAAAATTTATAAAATCCTTAGTTGAAGATAGGGCTGTCTTTATAATGCCCCCGCCGTCCTTGATAGCACTTTTGTTTAAAACAACATAGGTTATATAAAATCTGTCTCCAATCTTAGTGATTCTGGGATCTTCCATTCCCCACCGTTCATAAGATTTAAGAGGTTTTAAGACAGGTACAGCTTTTCTTTCAAAATTAATCCCATCCTCACTGACTGCATAGCCTATTCTGGATATGTAATTTCTATATTCACCAATCGCTCGATAAAGCATGTGGAATTTACCTTGATCATAAACAACACCACAATTAAAAGTAGCCTTTGATTCCCACTGATGATTTTTAATAGGTTTTATTATTGGATTTTTTTCGTATCTTTTTAGTTGCATATAAAAATTAATTACTGATTTTTATTATATCACATATAAGGTTTACAATTCTTATTATTCAATCTATAATTATAATATTGTAATGAAATAATTATTCTAATCAGCAAGAAGATAACCATGCTTAAAATAGCTTATTTTACAACTTGGCCTCCACGTGAATGTGGTATTGCAACTTTTGCTTATGATCTAGCTAAAGCAATAGAAAAAAAAAGACCTAAAATATCCTGGCGGGTTATTGCCCTTGACGATCCGACTAAACATTATAATTACGATTCTAAAGTACTTTATAAAATTGATCGTACGGATTTAAAAAGCTATATTAAAACCGCTCATTACATTAATCAATCTGATATCGACCTTTTGGTTATCCAACATGAATTTAATTTATATGGCAAACATGGCGGTGGGAGAGTCTTAACCCTTTTACGATTACTTAAAAAACCAGTTGTTGTTATTTTTCATTCCCTTCCCCATCCTTCCGATAGAAAATATTCTGATAAAAAAAAGAAGATTTCTATTACCAATAAGATCGTTGCTTTGGCTCAGAAGGCAGTAGTCGTTTGCCCGTCGGCAAGAAATAGATTTATTGATATTTATAAAGCTAATTCAAAAAAAATTGTTCTTATCCCCCACGGCTCTCCAAAAATTCCTAAAATAAAACCAGGGTCTGTTAAAAATAAATTGGGTTTTTCTAATAATATTTTATTATTGAACTTTGGATTTATTGGAAAACGAAAAAACATTGAAACTATTATTAAGGCAATGCCTAAAATAAATAAAAAATTTCCCTCAGCTAAACTTCTCTTCCTTGGTGGTGCTGGCGCCTATCCATTTGCACAAAAGAACCTCAAGATTTATCTAAGAAAGGTTAAACAATTAGTTAAAAAGCTCAAAGTAGAAAAAAATGTATTATTCATAACAGGATTTATCCCGATAAAAAAAGTTATTAAATTTTATCAAGGCGCAGATGTTTTTATCTATGCTAATAAATTTTCTAGTCAACCCGCAAGCGGCCCATTAACCTATGCCGTGACAGCCGGCAAAGCAATTGTTTCTACCTCCTTTGCTTATGCAAATGATATCCTAAGTAAAAATAATGGCCTACTGGTACCAATAGGAGATTCTAAAGCATTAGCAGCTGCAGTTTGTAAAATATTATCTAGACCTAAATTAAAAGCAAAATTAGAGAAAGAATCTTACAATACGGGAAAAAATTTCCTTTGGGAAAAAGTTGCAAACGATTATATAAAATTATTTAAAACAGTTATTAAAAAGTCTAAAAAACAAACTTCATTTCAAAAATAAAACTATTATTGCTAGACTCTAAAAATTATCGAATATTTGGCTATTTTCAACAAAAAAATAGCCTCTTTTTGAGGCCATTTAAGGCTTTTTAGAGACCACGGTCACCTTCATTGGTGCCCGTGCTGGCTGAAGCATTACGGTCCAGTACCTAAATGAGACAGTATAAAAAAAGAACACAATTTGTGTTCTTTTTTATTCCTACCTTTCGCCTTGTTATAACTGCCATTAAGGCTCATCAGCACTGCTTACAAGCAGTGAAGGTTGGCAGGGTTGAAGGGTTTGTTATAATTACGATAAAAAATGATTAAATCATATTATAATTACCCTCAAACCCCAGGTGGAGCTTTATGCATTAATATATGCAAAGGTGCTCCACCAAAACCCATATAAACGACTATTCCCAATCCATCAGCATAAATTCAAAGCATGCACCATTTTGGATTATATGCCTTGGTTTGGCCTTTGTAGATTTGGATAATTTTTTGGACAATGGCTAAGCCAAGTCCCTTACCAGTAGTGATCAATCATCATCGTCATATCAATCCTCATCCTCATCATACCAATCATCACGAGCAGCATCTTCTGCTTCTTCACGATTGTGACCAATTCCCTTCCCCCACTTGCCTTCACGTTCAACCCATACGGTCTTGCCTCCAGCAGGAGCAGGTCCTTCATACTTGTCGGACTTTGAACCACCTGGACTCTTAAATACATACTTCTTAGCCACGCTGACCACTTCCTTTCAATCATACTAATGGATTATCTATATCAAGAGTCAAAGTTTGACTCGAATTTTAAGAATATTAAATTTTCAATTTATATCTTAACTAAGTATTATATTCTTTTAATATTTCTTTGTCAATGAAAAAACGGCTTAATAAAGCCGTTAATATAAACTGAGTATTACGGTCCAGTACCGTTCTGGCTAAAATGAGACAAGACAAATGAGACAGTATAAAAAATAATTCCTAAATGAATTATGTATAAATAAGGTTTATATTCCTAGGTCAATTTTTTTACCTTTTTCTGGATGATTAAAATCAGCATCTACAATTAGCTTATATCCACCCCAATCTTTGCTAAAACTAAAAACTAATACTCCTGTTTTGCTAACACCTGGCTCAATTTGACTAAAAAATCCCTCATATTCTTTATGATTTTTCCTATATGTATTTTGTAAATCGTTATCATTGCCAGGGTAGGTACCTGAATGACGATTTTCAGCTGCAATAGAATCTAGATCAATTTTTTGAGATTTTTGAGAAGTATTAGTAACAGTTAAATTAACCAATAAATATACTATATCGTATTTATTTTTATAACTTTCACCACCAATTTGTTTTAACCTTTCAACATTAGTTACTTTCTCAACACTATTTACTTTATATTTAAAATCTCCCGCCTGAACTTCATCACCGATTTTATATATTTTAGTATCTATCTCGTAACCTGCCTCTTTCGCTTTAGTATCATTAACTCTGCTTCTATATTGGCGCAAATTAAATAAAATAACTACTGCTAATATCCCAATAACAGCAATAATAAAACAAAAAGAACCAATAATTATTCCAACTATTGCTTTAGTAGAAAGACCTTTTTTCTTAACAGATGGCTGAACCTGAGGTTGGTCCTGAGATTGTGAACCTATTGGTTGCTTTGAATTAATGTTTTGGTTAGACGGATTTTGTTGGTTTTTTTCTTCTGACATAAATGTGCCTTCTTGACCATCAAGTTTAGACTTTCTCGGTAGTAAATCATCTGACCACTCTTCTGAAGAATCATTTTTATTTTCTTTTGACATAATAAACTCTTTTTTTAATTAGTTTGTTCCATTATACTACAATAAATATAAATTGTCAATATTCAATAAAAAACGGCCCCGTAAAGCCGTTTGTAAAATGAATTGTAAAGTAATTTGTAAAGAGGCTGGGCATTACGGTCCAGTACCCCGTAAGGAAAATGAGACGAGACATTTGAGACACCCTATAAAAGAAATGGCTTGTGTCTCATTTTTCTCTGGGAAAATGGCTATTTGGGTTTTTCTATCTCTTCCCTTATTAATATACAAGACAGTATAAAAGAACTAATTAAATGAACTGTTAAAGTATTTATACTATTGCAACTTCCCTATTACCGGATATTTAGTAATTGATGATATAGCGTGTCTTGTGTAAAAAGCATTGGTCAGTTCCTGTCCAGCATAATGGGTATAATGTTTGCCTTGAGTAAACACACTAGTAACATCATAAACTACCCCGTCAACTGCCACATAGGCTGAATTACCATTTTGACCATTATATTGAGATAATTCACTGACGGTAAAAGTTTTTTCACCTGACGGTTGTTCTGTTTTTGTCTCTTCCTCTTTATTTTTATCTACTGTTTGTTCTTGCTTATTTTCTTGCTTACTTTCTGCTTTAGGTTTTTGGTAAAATAATTCAATATATCCAAAGCCAATCAGAAATGATAAGTAAATCAAGATTAATATCGCCATTGAGGCTTTATTCCAAACTCGCCAACGCATAAAAGCCAAACGAACTGCCAAACCAGTATGAATAACAAAAGCTATTATAAAAACCAAGGGTAGAATATCTAAATGCAATTTGGTAGCAAAACCACTATTAATAATCCCTTTGGTCATTCCGTAACCAGTCAAAAAATACAAAAACATAGATACCAGAAGTATCCAGGCAAAAATCCTATCAATTTTTACTAACCACCAGTTTAAATTTTTATTCATAATATAAATTTAATAAATTAAACTAATAAAGTTAGTAGGAATGCTAAAATAATTCCAATTAAAAGACCTGTAGTTACATATGAGCCTTTACCATATTTATGGGCTTCGGGGACTAATTCATCCATAGTGATATAAAACATAGCTCCACCAGCAAAGGCAAGCATAGAATACATAAAGTTACCTGAAATATATCTACCTAAAAAATAAGCGAATACTGCACCAAGAATAGTTGGTATATCAGTGGCGAGACACGCTAAAACGGACTTAACCCTAGAAACGCCAGAATGATATAAGGGTAATGCAATAGCAATTCCTTCGGGAATATTATGTAAGGCAATTCCTATAGCTAAAACCAAGCCAAAAACTTTTAATACACCATACCCAGACCCTAAGGCAAGTCCTTCTGGAAAATCATGAATAGCAATACCAATCATAGCCATAATACCAACATTGCGTAGCGATAATTTTTTTTCACTTAGATTCTTATCTTCTTTAAATATATGTCTGTGAGGTATAACCATATCAAAGAAAAACATAAATAAAGTTCCAGTAAGAAATCCCCAGAAACAAATATTGAAACCAGCTTTTAGGGCTTCAGGAATAAGAAGCAAAAAAGTAATACCTAACATAACACCAGAAGAAAAACCTAAACCAATAACAAGAAACTTTTCTTTTGGCTTAAAAAGAACAGCAATAATACCGCCTATGGTGGTGGTAATCCCTGCTAATAAACCAATTAATATTACATTTAATAAATTAGGCATCTTATTAAAAGAATATCATTATTAGACCTGTTTTTCTATATATTAAAAGACCCCTGTAGAGTCTTTTAATAATAAATTGCTTATTTATTGAATAGTCCAGCCACCATCAACTACTATGGTTTGACCAGTTATATAATTTGATTTATCTGAAGCAAGGAAAGAAACGGTATTGGCGATATCTTCTGGAACGCCCATTCTTTTCAAGGGAATTGCAACTATTGTTTGTTTCATAATTTCTTCTGTAGACTTAGCACCAGGCGTATCAACTGCCCCGGGAGCTACGGCATTAACATTAATCTTTTGGGGAGCTAATTCTAAAGCTAAAGACCTAGTCATACTACTAACACCACCTTTTGAAGCACAGTAATGGGATAGTGCTGGAAAACCAACTAGGGCCGCAATTGAGGAAATATTAATAATTTTACTTCCTTCTTTCATTACCTTGACTGCTGCCTGGGAGCATAGGAAAACACTTTTTAGGTTTACATCTAAAACCTTGTCCCAATCTTCTTCAGTCATCTCTAAAAATGGCTTAAAGGGATAAATACCAGCATTATTAACAAGAATATCTAGTTTGCCAAACGTTTCCACGCTTTTATTAATCAGATTATCAACTTCTGCTTTTTTTGAAACATCACATTTGATAGCTAATGCCTTAGAACCCAAACTTTCTATTTTCTTAACGACATCCTTACATCCCTCTTCGTCTATGTCCGAAACAACAACATTACATCCTTCTTTAGCTAAGGCTAAGGCAATACCGTAACCAATGCCCTGACGGGCACCAGTAACAATTGCCACTTTGTTTTTTAATTGCATACTTTCTCCTTTTTAATAAATTAATATATCTATATTCTAGTTTTTATTTTAGCATTTTCCTCTACCTTTGTAACCCCAAGGTTGTCTGCCAAAGCCGTGCCCGCTTTTATCAGTACGATGAATATTTTTACACTTGCACTTTGGACATTCCATTTCAATTCCTCTTTGACCTGTTCCAAATGGTACTTCCCATTCTTTTTTACATTCTTCACATTTAAACTTTCTGGATTGTTCCTTAACCATTTTGAAACTACCTCCTTTTACATTAATTGATTTAGAATTTACTAAAGCATCAGAAACTTTCTTGCGAGCTGATACTAACATTCTTTGGAAAGTAATACGGGATACTTTCATTTTTTTAGCAGCTTCTTCCTGGGTAAATCCAAATAAGTCTTTCAACCGTAACGCTTCAGTCTCATCAACTGTCAAATTAATTTCTTCCATCTTTCTTCTAGACACACCAAAAGGACCAAAGCAACAAACATTTGGCATAAATCCGACTCTTCTTAATTTTCTTGGTCTGGGCATAAATATATTCCAAAGTAAGATAATAGCGTATTGCCCCTTACTATTTAAAGAGGCAATATTTTTTATTTGGAACCTTTAAGCTCTTTTAGTCTTCCATCAACTGCAGAAAGTTCGTCTTTCAAGACTTTGGCATCTTCTTCCAGCATTTCCACCTCTTCTTCTTTGGATGGTTCGGAATAGTATCGCCCACAATAGCAACGACCACCTCTTCCGCCTCTGCCATAAGCTTGCCCGCCTCCACAGGGTCCTAGCCCTCTTCCAGTCTTTGGACCAGCTCCTTGTGGTCCTGTTTTGTCTAAACCTGGCATATTTATCACCTCCTTAATTGAACATATGTTCATATCTATTTTCATTATATATTACCTATTTTACCTGTCAAGTATTAAAAAAAGCTCTTCCAAGCCGTTTGTAAAATAAACCGTAAAATAATTTGTAAAACTAAAGTGTAACGAATTTAGTTGGAACCGCTTAGTGAAAGAACTAGTATATTAACAAGGGTTACAGGTAAAAATTATTTATTAAATTTAACCTAATAATAATTTTTTTAATAGAAATTACTAAGAATCATATAAATGCCTATAAGAATCATGAAAATGCCGGCTATTAACTGCAGTCTAATTAGATTTTTAGCTCTCCACTCACGGGCTTTTTCAATATTGGTAAAACCAAAATATATTAACAAGATTAAAAGCACTAAAGGTAAAAAAGTAATAATATTATAAAAAAGTAAAATAGGGATTAATAATAACTTTTGTTCTGCAATGTAACCTAAAGCAAAGAAATACGGCCCGCCGGTACAAGGTATTTCAATTAAAACAATCAAAGCTCCCAGAATAAAAGCTCCCCAAAAAGTAGTTATGTTTTTTAGTAACTTTTTATAAATTGATCTTAAAAAAGAAGGTATTTTAAAAGAAGTTTCGGTTTCACATACCACACACTCACTATTTTTGCGAAAAAAATCATAAACATATTTTATCCCTATATATAAAGCTATCAATCCTATTATCCAGTGCAAAAAAGGTGCTAAAAAACTTATTTTGAGAAATTGAAAAATTCCTAAACCAAAAAGGAAATAGGCGACAAATAAACCAGCCACATAAGCAAGACCAATGAAAATAATTTTACGACTACGGCCTGTTTTTAATAAAGTTAAAAGAAGAATAACTAAAGCAGCAATCCCACAAGGATTGACTGAATCAGCTAAGGCAGCGGCCGTGATTGTAATTAAAGAAATTCCCATATTTATTGTCTTAGGCTTGTTTTAACTTCTTGTTGACCAATTAAGGTTTGGTCTTTAATAATTTTTATATAAATTGGATAATCGCCTTCCTTGACTCCTGAACAGGAATTACAGTAGGGTAACTCTAGAGAATATTCAAAATTATTATTGCCTTTTTTTAAATTAATCTTTTTATTTTCATAAATAGAATATTCGTCATGACTATCTTTAATACCATAAATATATAAATCGGCATTATCTGCGTTTTCTTCGCTTTCAACTGATAAGTTTAGTTTAATCTGCTCACCTGAATGATATAAATTTTTATCAATTGCGGCAGAAATACTAGTACTTATTTGTTCTTTTTGATAAGAAGGATCGGAGTATTTATTTTGAACTACAGTATTTTCCTCTTCTCCTGTTTTTTCTGGGACAACAGTTTCATAAGGAGGATACTTCTTATAAAGGCCGTAATAAAGCTTTACCTGCCAAGAATCATAGGGTTTATTTTTAACCCATTGGGTTAAGGTTTGGTAACCGCTATCTGTCTGAGTCCAAACAATTGCTCCTAGAAAAATACAAAGTACTAAGAATAAAAAAATTAAAATTGAAAAGAAAAATATTTTTTTCTTTGATAATTTTTTCATAATTCCTCCTTAAATAAAAATTAAAATTACGTAATATAGGCCAATGCCAATAAAGGTAAAAGCCACAATGTAACGCATTACTTTTTCAATTGTTTTTATTTTGCCTACTGCCTTATTCAACCAAGAAACACCTAAAGATAATAAAATAGCAAAAAAGATAACTGGTAATCCTGTACCGATAGCATAAACGGCTGGAAAGGTAATCCCTCCCTTTGATTCTAGACTTAAGGGAATAAGCCCGCCAAAAAATAATACTGCTGAATAAGGACAAAAAGCTAAAGCAAATAAAAAACCCAGAATTAAGGCTCCCCAAACTCCCCAGTTCGAAACTCTATCTGATGCTTTTTTAAATAAACTTTCTCCTTTACCAAAACTAATTTTAATAGCATCTAAAAGAATCAAACCAATAATAATAAATAGCGGACCTAGAACTTTTTCGCCCATATTTTGTAAAAAACTAGAAATGGTCGAAACTTTAACACCGATTAAAATAATTAAAACACCAACTAGAGAATAAGCAATCATTCTGCCTAAGGTATATAGTATGCCGGCTAACAAAACATGTTTTTTGTGACCAATTTTTTGGGAAATAAAAGCAACAGCAGTAATATTAGTAGCCAGCGGACAAGGACTAATAGATGTTAAGAGTCCTAATAAAAAAGCGGCAATAATAGGAATATTTGATTGCATTATTGAATCTCCTTTAGAGCACTTTCTACTTTTTGCTTTATTAAGGCCACGTATTGGTCTTTATTATTAAGATTCTGCCAAATTTCCTGAACGTTTTCGTATCCTATTTCTTTATCTTTTATTTTATTAATAATCAAAGAATTGTAAGATATATCAAATTTTTTTGCCAAGCCCTCTTCTTGAAAATTAGCTGGTTTTTGAGCATTTATTGAAGCAAAGGTAATCTTTCCGTCTTTAAGCTCTTGGGGAAAATAAGTGTTTAATGCTTCCCGGGCATAATCTTCAGCTGTTATACAGCTCCAACAACGAGAAGTTCCATGAAAATAATAAATATTAACTACTGGACCGGAATGAGAAACAGCTAATTCTTTTTGTTCTTGTTCTGCTCTTTCTTCTTCTTTCTTTTTTTCGTTTTGATTTTCGCTATAATTTCTATATATCAAAGCTCCTCCTATAACCAAAACTACTAAAACACCAACAATTATTAATAATTTCTTATTAACCTTAATCTTCATAACTTAATTCTCCTTTTCTATTTTTTAATTCTTCTTGCGCCTTAGGTAAAATATTATTTTCCTTAACAATTTTTTGGGCTTTTTCTCTGGTTTTATCTTCTTCGGCAAAACTAATTGCTTTAGCTGGGCATAAATTGGCACAGGTTTGACAAGCAACCATACAGTTATTGGGATTCACTGCTTTAGATTTTTTGTTATCGTAGTCAAATTTATACACACCTCTACTACAAGAAGTGACGCAGATTCCACAACCGATACATTTATCCTCGTTTATTTCCGGATTCCATTGAATTTGATCCCGGTCAACGCCATGAAATTTAGTAAACTTAGGGTCTTGCTTTTGTTGTTCATTCATAGTTTTTTCCTTTTTATAATTTTACTTTACTATTATCCCCAAAATTTTCATTTTAGTTTTGGCCTTGGTGCTTACCTTTGCCGGTTCGGTAAAAACTAAATCTTGCTCAACAACATTGGTCGGTTCACCATTTATAAAAATTTTACCTTCACCTTCACGAATATAAAATAGTACCCAGTTTTCCATATTACATTCAGGAATCTGTTCACCAGCTGCAAGCTCTATGTTTCTAATTTTAAATTTATCGGTTTGAGCTAAAACATTTTTATTTTTATCGGCTGAATATTGAATTTTGCTTAGATCAATTTTTGTCATAAATCTCCTTTTTATTTCCAAATTCTTTATTAATTTAACTAACAATTCCTCCCACAACTACAACCCATTTTAAAATCCTTACGTTTAACTAGTTTTTCCAGGTATTCTTTTGGCGGGTGACTAATAGCCTTTTGAGGACACATTTCATCACAACCAGTACAGCCAACAACACAATTTTTGGGATTAACAACTTTTGGCTTTCCTTTTTCTTCTAAATAAACATTATTGGAACATTTTTCTAAACAAGCTAAACATCCGATACATTTTTCGTAATCAATTTTAGGACACCAATCAATTTCTTCTCTTGAAATTCCAAACCATTTTTTATTTTTCATATTTCCTTCTTTTATTTATGTACTTCATTTATTTTAAAGTTTTTATTCTTTAAATACCATTCCATAAAATATCCAATGGCGATAAATAAAGGCAAGGAAACCAATGTTCTGGCTAATGTAAACTTAATACCCAAATAGCCTATTTCCATTCCTAACATAGGAATTTTTAGACAGGAGAATGCTCCTAAATAAATGAAAATGTTTCTAATACTGGCTCCCTTTTTGTATAAGATATAAGCTACGGGAAAGGCTGCATACAAAGGACCCGCTTGAAGCATTGCTAAAAGAGTAACCCAAAAAATTCCTTTTGCCCCTGAGCCTTTGCCGATATGTTTTTCAATTTTCTCTTTAGGAACCCAAACATCAAATAAGCCAACAATAATAAATATTAATGGAACAAAACTAACCATCTCAATTAAAAAGCCTTTAAAACTCAAAGCAATTTGTGTGCCTGGATTAAATCCAGCCAAATAAGAAACAAGAATAAAAACTAAATAAGCTACTAACCAGATATATTGTTTTAAAATCTTTTTTTTCATAATATTTTTACAAAATTATATTCATAATTAGCCCAACAGCTAAACCGATTAATACAGCGGCTATAAAATTTAAAGAATTTCTCAATATAGCTACTTTTTTACCAAAATATTTTATCTCCAATGGCAAAGTTACTACCCCGACCATCATTAAGGTGGTCATAAGAGTAGCAATTACTGTATAAGAAGCACCCTGTTTTATTAATGCAGCAGCTAATGGATAAGATACCGGTCCAGGTACCAGAGTAATTGCTCCAATTAATGCCGCCAATAAAAGGCCCAGGGCACCAGAAGTGGGGCCTAAAAGCTTCAAAATTAAGCTTTGGGGAATAATATATAAAACAATACTGATAATAATTAAAATATTAAGAAAAGCAGGTAAAATACCCAAAAGCATCTTTGCTCCTTTTTTTATTCCTTTTATAGTTTTTTTCTTATCAAATAAAAAGGAAATTAAGGTTAGGGTTAAAACACCTATTATAAAAACTAAAGTAGTGCGGTTCATAAATATCCTTTATAAAATAGCGTTAAACAAATAACCGGTAATAATTATTCCTACAGCAACAATACCAATAAATATTGCTAAAAGCTTTGGCTTTAAAACTTTTCTCAAGATTATTGTAGCCGGCAAAGAAAGACCTGTAACCGCCATCATAAAAGCCAATGCAGTGCCAATTGGTAATCCTTTTTCAATTAAAGAACTGACAATTGGAATAACCCCTGCAGCGTTTGAATATAATGGAACACCTATTGCAACCGCTATTGGAACAGCAAATGGATTACCTCGTCCAGCCACTTTGGTTAAAAAATCAGCTGGTACATAACCGTGGATTAATGAACCAACCCCTACCCCTATCAAAACATACAACCAAACTTCTTTAATTATTTGCTTTGTATATTTTAATGCATCCTTAATCCTTGTCTTGAAACTTAGATGAACTTTAGCAGTATCGTGTTTTATTTTGATTTCATAAACATAATCTTCTACATATTTTTCCAAATGTAACCTACCAATTATATAGCCAGATAAGATAGCGATTACTAGCCCAGAAAATATATAAATTAAAGCAATTTTCCAGCCAAAAAGTCCCCAGAGCAACACTAAGGCAATTTCGTTAATAATTGGTGAAGCCACTAAAAAAGAAAAAGTTATGCCTAGCGGCACACCACTTTCTATAAACCCGATAAATAATGGTACAGCTGAACAAGAGCAAAAGGGTGTAATGATACCTAATAAAGCAGCCAAAACATTACCAATAAATTCAAAACGATGCTTGATTAATTTCTTTATTTTTTCAGGCGGCAAGTAAGAACGAATAAAAGCAACAATAAAAATAATTAAAGCAAGCAGTAAAAATATCTTTATTGTGTCATAAATAAAAAAGTTTAAACTACCGCCTAATTTCGAATTAATATCCAATCTAAAAACTTGGCTTACCAGCCAATCGGAAAAAGCTTTAATCATTTTTTCTCTTTACCTAATAATTTTTTAATTTCTTCTACATCAGCTACTTTGCCAGAAAGCACTACCTTATCATCAACTACTAGTCCTGGCGTTGCCATTACGCCATAGGACATTATTTCATTAATGTCATCTACTTTTTGAACTTCTGCCTTCAAGCCAAGTTCAGAAACAGCTTTTTGGGCATTTTCTTTTAATTTTTGACAATTAGCGCAACCGTCCATTCCCAAAACTTTAATTATCATTTTTTCCCTCCTAAAACGTGGTTTAAAAAATTATTTAGCTTTGTTATTTCCTTTTTATTTAAAGAATAGAAAATTTTTCTTCCTTCTCTTTTACTTCTGATTAAACTGGCGTTTTCTAAAATATTAAGATGATGGGAAATTAAATTCTGTCTTAGCTGCAAGCATTCAATTATTTCGCATTCGCATAGTCTGCCGTTTTTCAGGATACAAAGAATTTTTAGTCGATTAGGTTCACTAATAGCTTTTAGTAAATCTATACTTTTATTTATCAGTTTTATTTTCCCTGATGAATTAGTGCAGCATTTCCCTGAATCAGTGCAACATTTCATATTTTATCTCCTTTTTATTACTTATATTATATCAACCACTATTGATATTTTATATTTAGAATTATAACGTGTCAAGTATTATATCAACTAAAATAACTCTGGACTTCCTTCCTTTTAGCGGTATCCTTCCACCTACACACTAACTAAAAAAAGGAGGCCAAAATGGAAGAAAGTACACTTGCCTTACCTAATAAGGTTGGGGTAGCTAATCAACCACTCACCTATTGTCTGTATGCTCGTAAGTCAACTGAAAGCGATGAGAGACAAGCCCTATCAATTGATTCACAGATTAATGAAATGAAAGGTTTAGCTAAGATTAATAACCTAGAAATAGTTGATGTTTATAAAGAGTCTCATTCAGCTAAAGATTCAGGTTTAAGGCCGATATATAATAAGCTTTTAATGGATATACATAGGGGTAAGTTTAATGGAGTACTTACTTGGGCGCCAGATAGATTATCAAGAAATGCTGGGGATTTAGGAATACTGGTTGATTTAATGGACCAGGGAAAGTTATTAGAAATAAGAACATACTCTCAGACCTTTGCTAATAACCCTAATGAAAAGTTCTTGTTAATGATACTCTGCAGCCAAGCAAAGCTCGAGAATGATAATAGAGGTATAAACGTCAAAAGAGGCATTAGAGCCAAGTGTGAGATGGGCTGGCGGCCTGGTATGCCGCCTCTAGGCTATTACAACAGAGCATTCAATGGTCTCAAGGATATTATGGTTGATGAAAAAAGAGCCAAGGTTATTAAGGAAATGTTTTATCGGGTAGCCCAACAAGGTCAAAGCGGACGAACATTAAAACTCTGGTTAGATAAGATAGGTTTTAAAAGTAGAACTGGTGGCAAAATAACCTTAAGCCAAGTATACATTATGCTTAAGAATCCGTTCTATTATGGTGAGTTCGAATATCCTACCGGAAGCGGTAAGTTATTTAAAGGATCGCATAAACCGCTTATTAGCAAAAAGATATTTGATAAAGTACAGGAAAAACTAATTGTTCCCCAAAGATCTAAGTGGGGAAATAAACAATTCCCCTTTAAGGGATTAATAACCTGTGCATCATGTGGATCAGGTGTAGTTGGTGAAGAAAAGATAAGAAAATTAAACAATAATGGTATCAAAAAACATATTTACTATCATTGTTCTAGATCTAAAAACTATGCCTGTAAAGAACGGTATCTTAGAGAAGAATCTCTAATTAAAGAACTTACATCTTTTATTAGTAAACTAAATTTAAAGCATTTTGAAATTAGTAATAAACTAAAAAGATATATAACTGAATATCAAAGAATAACTAGAATAGTTCTAAGACAGCAGGATATTGAATCGGAAGAAAATATAAACCTTAAATCATACGCTAAATATGTACTCGAAGATGGATCTAATAAAGAAAAAAGAGAACTCTTAAGATGTCTTAAGATTAAACTCTATCTTAAGAATAAAACTATCATTGCTAAGCGATAAAAAGTGTCGAAGATTAGGGCATTTTTCAACAAAAAAATGGCTCTTTTTGAAGCCATTTAAGGGTTTCCGAGGCACCTCGGTCACTCCCTTTGGTGCACCGATTGGCTGGGGAGGCAGGATTCGAACCTGGTGCGGGCGAAGGGACTCGAACCCCCACAGGATTTCTCCTACATGGTCCTAAGCCATGCGCGTCTACCAAATTCCGCCACGCCCGCAAGTCATTATATTGTAATCATATTTTTTATTTTATCAAACTTTGCCTGGCCAATACCTGAAACATTAATAATATCCTCAATAGTTGAAAAAGAACCATTGCTTTCTCGATAATCAATAATTTTCTGAGCAGTTGCTGGTCCAATACCGGGCAAAGTATCTAATTCTGCCAAAGAAGCAGTATTTATATTTACCAATCCTTGCGGGTTAGCGCTCCCAGAGCTCGCACTTCCGGAACTAGCACTTTCTGTAACTGAATTCCCGCTTGAAAAAGGCACCATAATTCTTTCTTCATCAGTCACTTTGGCGGCTAAACTTTTGGAAACTTTTGACAAATCAGCTTGCGGTAATGGCCCACCAGCTGCCCGAATTGCATCCTCAACACGATCTTCTGGACTTAAATTATAAACCCCGGGGTGAAGAACTGCTCCCTCAACATCCACTTTACATATTTGCCTGTTTTTATTTTCTCCAGAATTATTAATACTAACTCCACCGGTTTTCTTGACTGAAAACAAAAGAAATCCCGAACTGACTAAAATTATAGCTATTAGGACCAAACTAACAACTGTCTTGTATTTGTCGATGAATTCATCGAATTTGAACTGAAATTTCATGAGTTACCCTTAAGCTTTAAAAAAGTTATACCACTATCACCATATTGCCGTTGGTCGAAAACGATAAGATTTTTTATATCAGAAGTGTTGAAATTTTTAGGGTGCGAAAGAACAATAATCCCTTTGGTCTTTAAAAATTTATAAAGTAAATCTAAAACTTCTGAATTAATTTTCTGCCAAGGTGGATCAACAAAAATTAAATCAAATTTATCTTTATTTTCTTTCAAAAATTTTTCAACCTTTTCTTTTTTTATCTCAGCTTTACTAGAAAAACCAGTCTTTTCTAAGTTTTGTTTAATTATCTGGAAGCAAACATTGTTATCATCAACAAAAATAGCTTTTTTTGCTCCGCGCGATAATGCCTCGATACCCAAAGAGCCAGACCCAGCATACAAATCCAAGACATCTGCCACTTTGGCTTTATTGCCAAGAATAGAAAATATTGCTTCCTTAACTTTCTCGCTAACCGGTCTAGTTTTTTTAGTTTTAGGAAATTTTAAAATTTGCCTAGCTTGGCAACCACTAATTACCCGCATAATAACCTACCAATGAACGTAAACCATTGTGCCTTCTGGCGCCCAATTATAAATCCACTCAGCAGCCGACGTCGGAGCATTAACACATCCATGACTCATCGGATTGCCAAAGTTATTGTGCCAATAGGTTCCATGGATACTATATGGACCAGAAAAAAACATTGCATAAGGCACATCGGGTAAATCATAATTATCAGGATTCCCGGGACCATATTCATGCCGCATTCTTGTAGACAGGGTTTTGGAATAGATAGCAAAAGTGCCAGTTGGTGTTGGGTAACGTTCAATGCCTGAGGAAATTAAAGTCACAAATTGGGCTTTTCCGCCATCAAAACAAGTCAAAACCTGGCCAGACAAAGAAACATCTATATATTTTTCTTTGGTAATGGGTACAATTCCATAACTGGTCGCTTCCACTTCTCCAGCTGGAATAGTTTTAACTACCAAAGTAATTTCCCGATTTATTGGTTGATTAATTTTATCTATAATCTGAGCCACTGCATTGTCCAAATCCAAAGCTTTCCCTTCGTATCCTTGTTCCAGCACAAATTTTTGGCCGTCAGCATAATAAATTTTAGTATTTTTCGGCTCAATATTAATTTCCGAACCAATAGTTCCTAAATATTCTCTTACTTTATCTTCATTTAGGCTAGCTTTTAAGTACCAATGTTCTTGGTCAATTATAGTCGTCTTCTTTTTAGCCGGAACAAATGCAATCCAAGAAGCAATTTGTTCAGGGTCTGCAGTATAAACCTGATCTTCATAAATGAAGGTAATTGGTGAGGCAACCATGGCTTTTGCTTTTGTTTTAGCCTCTCTTGTCGCTTCCTCTTTAACTTTTGGTTCATCAATTTCAAATGGAATACTTATAACTTTTGTTCTAAAATACTTTAATGCTTCTTCGATTTGGGTTTTTAGACTCAATTTATCAATTACTAGTCCTTCTTTGGAAGGAATAGGTTTTAAGTCGATTCCCTCAAAAACAAAAGTAGCGTTAACAGCTGGTTTATTAACCTCCTGACCGATGCTATTTAAATATTCACTGATATTTTTTTGATTAAGCCCATAGGCAACTGACAGACTAGCCGACCGAAAACCATAGCTTAATTGCTCGCCCAAATTGGTAAACAAATATTTTTCCCTGCCAATATTATAAGCTTCATCAACTGATTTTTTTACATCGACTTTAAAGCCTAATTTTGAAAGTGATGGATTCCATCTTCGATTCGAGTTAGTAATCAAATAAATATTTTCTTTTTGATAATTAGATAATTTATTATTCACTAATGATTCGGCTTCAGCTTTTGTCATTCCTCCAAGATTTATATCAGCTAAATAAACTCCAGGATAAATTTTATTTTCATAAATTTTATCATAAGTAAAAGCGCCTGCGGTTAAAATAACTAGAAAGGCTATTATTGGAATAAAAATAAATAATATCGGCTTTAAAGAAGGCTTCTTTTTTTTAGTTTTTGCTAAAGAACCCCTTTTATTTTTTTTAGGAGTTTTTAAACTTCCCATTTTGGCCCTTTGCGCCTTAGGTTTTTTATTAAAAATATTTGATAATGTCGTGAATTTAAAAGCCATTTTAGATTATTCCAAAAATATTGCTTTATAATATTTTAATAATTTTTACCCTTTTTAACAATATTTGCTAAAAAATCAATCGGTTTAATAATTCTTGTTTTGTTAAATTTTTTTATTTTTAAAAGATGTCTATCATTTGTCAGTAAATAATCTGCTTTAGCTGATAATGATGTACCCAAAAATTTGTTATCATCAGGATCCTCTTCAACTAACCAAATCTTTTTGGGCTTTACTAAATTAGCTTTATTAAAAAGTTGATAAATTTTTTCTTTATAGGTAAGTGGGGCTCGAATATTTTTTAGAATAAATTCTAATTCTTTAAAAAGTGATTCTGCGGCATAAACTTTAAATCTATCAGCCAAACATAAATCAATTATTTTAGCTGAAGCTGATTTTTTGTTAAAATGAGCGGCTATAAATAGGTTCGTATCTAAAACTAATTTTATCTGTTTTGTCATCTTTCCCTAATTTCAGCTTTAAAATTATTCTTCAAAGAACTAATAATCTTTGTCCGAACATTATTTATTTCCTTTTCCTCCAGAGTGTGGTTTTGGGACTGAAGAGTAAGATGATACGCTAAGTTTTTCTTGTCTTTACCTAACTGCTTACCAGAATAAATATCAAATAATTCAATTTTATATAAAAGATTTAGCGAGGACGCAATTATTGCTTTCCTAATTTTCACCTCAGGTACATCTTTATTAACGACTATTGCTAAATCAAATCTTGATGATGGAAACTTAGAAACCGGTGTATATGTTCTGCCGGTAGTAGCATAGTTAAGTAATTTTTCAAGACTCAAACTGAATAATCCTACCCGCTTTTTGATATTGAATTTTTCAAGAATCTGCGAATTTGCTTCACCAAACAAACCAATAAATTCATTGTTGATCCTAAGCTGTGCTACACGTCCGGCATGAAAAACACTCTCTTTGGATATTATTTCTTTTGCTGGCGGTTCTATTTGGATGCTATTATGTTCATAGAAAATACCTAAATTCTGTAATAACATCTTTATAACGTCTTTTGTTTCAAAAAAAGCATCTTCCCTTTTGCTAACAACTAAGCCGTTTATTCTTTTTTCTTCAATAAATGAATTCTTTTTAGAATAATAAATTTTTGCTAACTCAAAAATTTTGAATTGATCAAAGTTGACTAAGTTTTTGCTAGCTACTTCTAAAAGACTAGGCGTCAAAGCCTGACGCATATATGCTTGTTCAGGCGTTATTGGATTTTTTATTTCCACATAATTATTATTTAAAACACCTGCTTTTTCTAAAAGTGATTTACCAATAAAAGAATAGGTATAGACTTCAAAAAAGCCTAAATCAACTAAAGTTTTTTTCAAATTATTTGACCATAATAAATCCCAGTTTTCTGCAAAAACAGGCAGTTCTCCAGAAGGCAAAGTTTTAGGAATTTTATCGTAACCGTAAATTCGGGCAATTTCTTCAATCAAATCTTCGGGAATTGAAATATCCAGCCGCCACCAAGGAACTAGAAAAGAAAAAGTTTGATTTTTGGATTCTTTTAGTAAAAAACCCAAAGATTTCAGAATATTTAAAATTTTTTCTTTTGCTATTTTTATGCCCAAAATTTTTTCTACCTTAGAAATATCAAGTGTCACTTTTCTTGGTTTTGTTTTTTCTTTATAGATATCTAATTGCCCTTTATAAACTTTGGCTCCACAAACTTCCTGAAGCAAGGTACAAACTCGCTCGACAGCTATTTCTGGCAAATCAAAAGGAACTTCTTTTTCAAAACGCAAAACTGCTTCGGTTCGAAGTGTTAAGGAATTGCCTGTCCGTCTAACACTTACTTTATTGAATTTTGCTGATTCCAAAACAATAATTTTGCTGGATAAATCCACTTCAGAATTTGTACCGCCCATGACTCCGGCAATGGCAATTGGTTTTTTTGAATCAGCAATAACTAAATTTTCAACCTTTAACTTTCTATCCACCCCATCTAATGTTTGTATTTTTTCTCCGCCTCGCGCTGGTCGGACAATAATTTTTTTGCCTTCGATTTTTTCACCATCAAAAGCATGCAGTGGTTGGCCATATTCCAACATAACATAATTCGTAATATCAACTACCGCATTAATCGGCCTTATACCGCAAGCAGAAATCCTGTCTTGAATCCACTCTGGAGATTCACATATTTCGTTAATTTCAACGACTCGCGCAATATAACGCGGACATAAATTAAAATTAGCAACATCAACTTTTATATAATCTGAAGTTTTCGTTATCACTTCAGAAAAATCCAATTTGGGTTCTTTTATTTTCTGTCCCAAAATGACTTTCAGTTCACGCGCTATTCCTAAAATACTTAAAAGGTCTTCGCGATTGGGGTTAATTTCAGCATCCAAAACTATACCTCCAATATCTAAGGCTGTTACCAATTTTGCTCCAATCTTAGCTCTGGGATCTAGAATCATAATCCCCGTATGATTATCTGAAATAGAAAGTTCGGTTTCCGAACAAAGTATTCCTTCAGATTCGACTCCTCTAATAGTAGCCTTTTTTATTTCCATTTCTCCTAAAGTAGCTCCAACTAAAGCAACCGGCACTTTTTGACCAATTTCAATATTATTAGCTCCGCAGACAATCTGTAGTAATTTTGGACCAATATTTACGCTTGCAATTTGTAATTTATCAGCCTGGGGATGTTTTTTTATATCAATAATTTCACCAATAATTACCTTTTCAAAAGATTCATGGGTTATACTTTCAATTTCAATGCCGGATAATGTCAATTTTTCAGCAATATCTTTGGGTTTATTTTTGAAACTAATGTATTCTTTTAACCATTCTATTGGTATTTTCATACTAAAATTGCTCCAAAAATCTTAAATCATTTTCATATAACAGCCTTATGTCATCAATATCGTATTTGAGCATCGCTTGCCTATCTATGCCGATACCAAAAGCAAAACCTTGATATTTTTGTGGATCTATCCCGCTATTTTTTAAAACTTTAGGATGGACCATGCCTGAGCCTAAAAGTTCTAGCCAGCCAGAAAATTTACAAGAACGACAACCTGTTCCCTGGCAAATTCCACAAGAAATATCCATTTCCATTGAAGGTTCGGTAAAGGGAAAATAACCAGGCCTGAATCTAACATTTCTTTTTGGGCCAAAAAAAGCCTTAATAAAGGTAACAAGCACCCCTTTTAAATCGGCCATTGTCACTTGATTATCAATTAAAAGCCCTTCAAGCTGATAAAACATTGCTGAATGAGTAACATCTGATTCTCTTCGATAAACCCTGCCCGGTACAATAATCCTAATTGGAGGTTTGTGCCTTTCCATATACCTAACTTGAGCTGCAGAAGTATGGGCACGAAGAAGAGTATCTTTATCTAAATAGAATGAATCTTGTAAATCACGAGCTGGATGCTCAGAAGGTATATTTAAAGCCTCAAAATTATACCAATCACTCTCTATTTCTGGCCCTTCTATTATCTGAAAGCCTAGATTTTTAAATATATCAATCATTTCATTCAAGGTTAAGGTTAACGGATGAAAGTACCCATAAGAATAAACTGAAGGAGGACTAGCTGTGATATCAATTGATTCTTCTTTATCAGTTTCAGATATCTTTATTTCCTGTATTCTTTGAGTAATGGCATTTTCAACTTTCTTTTTAATTTCATTGGATAATTTGCCCACCATTGGCCTCTCAGATGACGGTAAATCTTTAAGATTGTGTATGATCAAAATTAATTCACCTTTACGACCAAGATAAGAAATTCTGACTTTTTCTAATTTACTTAAATCAGAAGTATTTTTAATTATTTCTAAAGCTTCTTTCTTAATTTCTTCTAATTTTTTTTGAATTTCCATAAATTTTTTATAATTTCTTTACTTTTTCTGGCTTGGTCATGAAGAAGAATTCTAGAGATAAAATAGCTAAAATCAACAAACTAGCAGTCCATATATTAATTAATCGTAAATCCTGCAGACCTAATAAAACTATAAAACACATACTTATCAAAATGGCTTGGCGGATAGAAGGAACTAAATGAAAGTAGATTATTTCATTTTTAGAAAACCAAAGACGAAGGTAAAATCCAATCAAGGTAAAAACACCAACCAGGCTAAAAAATAAACTAACAAAAAAAAGGAAAACAATTCCTCGACCAATATAGGGATTTGTATTAAAAATAATTAATCCTAAAGCAACGAGGCAAAGAATAGTAGCTAAAAAAATAAGTAAAAGATATTTTTTTAAAGATGAATTCATTTAAATAAATTCCGACTGATCTTTTTTTTGTCCTTGTATTTTCTTTAACATTTTTTGCGTTAGCGGAGCAAAAGATTTTTCTTTTAACTCTTTTTCCAAATATTTTTTACGCTCATAAAGTTTAGGCAACTCAGGAGACGCTTTCTTGGTTTCTTCTATTTCAGAAATCATAGACTTTTTCTGCCGTTCTAATTCCTCTTTACCTAAAAGAATTATATCAGTTTCTCTTGTTTTATCCTCTAAAAATTTTATTCTTTTCTGACTATTCTTTATCGTGGCTAGATTATCTTTATAGTATTCTTTCTTTTCTTTATATCTTTTTTTTATCTCACCCATAAGCATTGCTTTATAGGGATTAGTCAGTTTTCTTTCACAAATAGGACAAGTTAAGGCTGAAGGACCTAAAAGATTTATTTTACTAGCTAAAACTTTCCCCTCTTTTTCAATAGACAAATTGGCCCTCTCCATCTTTCTAATTTCTCGTGATAAGGAATATAATTCACGCTGAAAATTAACTCTTTCTTTTTTCAAAAAAACCAAACGAGCCAACTCATCTTTTATTTCAGCTAACCTCTTTTCTAAGACTGGAAGCTTTTCAACGCGTCTATTTATTTCTTCAATACGGCTAGCCGATGATGCGCGCTCTATCTCTAATTTACCTCTTTCTGCTTCAATAATCTCTTCTAATTCTTTTTTGGCTTTTTTAAAATTTTTATTCTTTAAATCTGTCATTATCTTTTATAATTTTAACTTTTGATTTCTATTTCTTTCTCAATTTCTGGCAATTTTTCTTCAATTTCGTGAACCTGATCAGTTTGGAGCTGACCTGTATTTTCTATTTTAGAACCCAAGCGCATATAGCTGGCTTGAACCGTATCCATACTGTTTTTAGCGTTATTTACATGTTTGCCTAAAATACCCAAATCCGAACCTAACCTTTGGGAATCATTTTGTATTGACCTCAAAGATTTTAATATATCTTTTGCTTTTTCTTCTATTTTTTCATTTTCTAAGGCTTGAAGAATAATTTTTAAAAAATAGTAAAAACTATTCGGCGAAACAAAAAATACTTTTTTTTCGCCGGCATAATGATAAAGGTCAATATTGTTGATAGACTCATAGTAAACTGCCTCCGATGGTAAGTACATTACCGCAAAATCTACTGTCCCCTCAGAAGGTAATATATATTTCTTGGCAATTGCATCTATATGTTTTTTTACATCTTTAAAAAATTTATCAATTATTTCTTTCTTATGAGATTCATCTTTTTCCTTAAGATATTTCTGATAATTTTCCATTGGAAATTTGGAATCAATTGGAATTAGTCCATTTTTTGTCTTAATAATAGCATCAACTCTATCGCCGGTCTTAAATGTATACTGCAGACGAAAATGGGCTTTGGGAATCATTTGTTCTAAAAGATCTTTCAAAATTTGTTCACCGACATTACCGCGTAACTTAGGCGAACGTAAAAATTCTTGAAAATCCTGCATCTGCCGTCCAATCTCGGTCATTCCCCCCAATTCTTTTTGAACACCGCCAATTACTTTAGCTGCCTGGTCTAGTCTTTTATCCAATGCCTGGGTTGTCTTATCAATTCTATCCTGCATTCCCTGAATATTTTGATTAAGCATGGTCAAGGAGGAATCGTTTTTTTGCGAATCCGAAAACTGACTCACTTTTCTATAAAGTAGGTATAAAATTGAGCCTACTATTAAAATAAAAATAATAAATAAAGCTATAATTAAAGTTTCCATTAGATAGAAGTCTAAAAAATTATATTAAACTTAAACAAAATAAAATAAGAAATTTTATAAACCAACTCCACTGCCCGGCCCTTGTGGTGGCTTCGTCGAAGATGGTCCTTCTGACGACGGCGGTTCTGATGGAGGCAATCCGGAAGGCGGTGATGATGGTTCTGACGGTGGTATTTCTGAAGGCGGTGTTGAACTGGACGGATAAGGCTCATTGATAGATGGTTCTTGCGGTCGAGAAATATCGGCCATTCCCGGCTGTGTATTAGGTAAACCTTTTTCTTCTTGAGAAACTGCAGGTAGTGGTCCTTCTTCTGGCTCTGGTTTGAGTTCAGTTTCACCTAAATCTAGCCTGCGCCGTCTAGATAAAGTTCTAATTAATACAATAATGGCTAAAATAAGAACAATGACCAAAGCGGCAATAATAATAATTGAAGAAAGACTTATTGTGTTCTTCTTTAACTGAGTTGTGGGAGCTGGTTTTACTTCTTCAGCTTTTGTTTTAAAACTAACTACTCTGCTCCAGCCGCTATTTTTTTTAGGTGATGAACTTATTGCTTTTACTTTCCAATAATATGTTTCGTTTGGCTCTAAATCACTTTTATCATAACTATTAGTTTGGACATCAGTAGATTTTAAACTAGTTGCCTGTTCATCAGTACCTATACTAACGCTATAGCCAGAGGCATTTTTTACTAAATCCCATTTTAAGGTCACGTTTTTTGTACCAACATTATCAGCGGAAAGATTGACCGGCGCAACTAGAACACCGGTTAAAACTTTAAATTTTACCCCATTGCTTTTTTTACCCTGTTTATCAGTTACTATTACTACACCGTTTTTAACCCCAGTAGGAACTTTGCATATAATTTCCTCGTTACTCCAAGAAACTACAGAAGCACTTTTATTTTTATAGAATAAAACCTTACCTACATTATTTTCATTACCAAAATTACTTCCTTTAATTGATACTTCAGTACTAATTGGCCCGGAGACCGGATCTAAGGAATTGATGTAGGGAGTGTTTTCATCTTGGGCTTTTATCATAAAAGATAGACCAAATACAAAAAATACAGAGAAAATGATTATCCCTAATCTTTTTTTAGTCATTTGTTCCTCCATAAAGTTTATTTAAGTAAACCGGGATTAACGGTTTTTCACTAAAACATAATTTCTTTGAATGCATTTTATCAAAGAAATAGTTGCTGATAGCTATTATTTTTGCTCGTTACTTACCTAAAATTCTGAACATTTTGGTACCGCAATCTGGGCAAGTTCCTTTCATTGCTCTTCTTTTGTTCTTCATAACCACTTCTTCGGAATTGGACATTTCTTTTTTGGCTTTACATTTTACGCAATAACCTTCAGCCACAAAATCCTCCTTTTTAGTTTTTATTACTATTTGTTACTATTATCTCACTTTTAAGTTCAATTATGCAAGTATTTATACCTCAACTTGTGTATAAGGACAAATATCTAGATAAGCACAACGACCACATTCACCCCAGGCTGGACGAGCCCAAAAGTCGTTATTAGCTATCCCTTCGGCTACTTCCTTTATTTCTTTTTTTACCTTTTCTATATCAGTATCATCTTTCTGAATCTCACCTATTAAACTAGAATCAACAAAATACAAAGAAACTCTATCGGGTAGTTTCTTATAATTTTCTAGCCACGATAAAGTATAAACTGACATCTGTCTATTTTTCTTAACTTTATCATTAGCTTTTTCCTGATCACGTACCTCTGAGGTTTTAAAATCCCTAATTTCCACAAAATTCTTTGCTTGGTATATGGCATCATACCGACCGAAAATCTTTACCCTGGGATCAGTGTCTAAAATGAAATTAAATTTCTTCTCAATATAAGTTGGCAGTTGTTTCTTTTCTTCTTCACTTAAAAAAAACTTTTGTAAGGATGCTCGACCGGCTTCCAATCGCCTTTCTTCGTGCTCTCGAGTAACAAAACCAATGCTCTCCCAATTATTTTCGAATGCCTTAATTAAATCCTCAGGTGTAACTTTATAACCATTTATTTTACGAACAAAATATTCTTCGATTGCTTTGTGAATTGCTGAACCATAAATAACTGGGTGGTGCGGTAGAATAGGAATTTTAAGAATATGAATGTACTTAAATTTTAAAGGGCAAGAAAGATAATCATCAATTTGATGAGGATTAAGTATTAAAATTCCTTGACCATTGTAAAATTTTTTTAATAAGTGCTTCTCTTCAACTTTTTCGTGCCGTTTTATAACTTCTAGACTAGAAAGTTTAATTCGTTTGGTGTCAACCTTAGGCACATCTAAAAACTCTAAAACAAATTGTGAAACTTTAGCAACTCTTTTTCCGCCATAATCCTGGGCGGTGGTTAAGTAAAGCTCCTCACAAGCTCTAGTGGTAGCTACATAAAACAATCTTCTTTCTTCCTCTAAATGGTAGTCTCCTTCGGGCAAAGTTTCTTTAATGAGGTCATCCGGCAAGGCTAAAGGTTCTGGCTGCCGGCGAGTCGGAAAAGAGCCATTATAAAGATTAACTAAAAAAACTACTCGGAATTCTAATCCTTTGGCTTTATGAACGGTTAAAATATTGACTGCATCCAAGTCTGGATCAACATCAGCTGTAGCTGGATCTTCTCCAGCTTCAATTAAAGTATCCAAGTGATTTTTAAAGTTCAAAATAGATTTGTCTTCTGAAATATGTTCGAATTCTCTAATCTTCTCAAAAAATTTGGCAATATTTTGTAATTTAGCTTCTTGAGTTATATCTTGATTAGACCTTTTGACTAAATCTTTCAGATACCCTGTATCTTTTAAAAACTGGTAAATAATCTGACCAATAGTATCCTTGGTTGAATTTTTAGAAAATTTTTCTAAATCGTAATCAGCCTTTTCTATTATTACTTTTGTTTTGGCAGATAAATCAGCTAAATCATTAATTTTTTGATAATTTTCTAACGCATACATTAAAGAACGATTATTTTTTGAAGCCCAGGTATTTAATTTGACAGCCTCTCGAACCGGCATTCGATAAACTTCTGACGTTAACAAATTATATAAAGATAAAGAATCAGAATGATCAGTTAAAGTGCGTATGGAAGATAGAATTAAGCGAATTTCTGGCCTAGCATAAAGACCAGAAGACCCGACAAATTTATAAGGAATGCCGTACTGATTCAAAGCCATCATAAACGGTTTAGCCTGATTATTTTTACGAACCAAAATAGCAAAATCACGAAAGGAATATCTTTGGCTTTTTATATTCTCGGCAATTTTTGAAGCAACCTCATCTGTTTCTGTAGTTAAATTATCACATTGTAATAAAGAAGGCATGTGACCATCTTTTTCGGACTCTAGTTTTTTATTAATTTTATTTTTAAATTCCAATCTGTCCGGGTTGTTGTGCTGAATTAATCTATAAGCTTGATCAAGAATCTGACGAGTTGAACGATAATTTTTGACTAAAACAATTTGGGAAACTTTGAGGAAATTCTTCTTGAATTCAAGCACATTAGAAACTGCGGCTCCGCGAAAACGGTAAATTGATTGATCATCATCGGCTACCACTGTAATATTACCGGTCTGGCCAGCTAAAATTTTGACCAGTTCATTTTGGGCATAATTAGTATCTTGAAATTCATCAACTAAGATATATTTAAATTGGCTCTGGTATTCTTTGAGAATTTTTGGTTTTTCACGAAATAACTGTAAAGTCAAAACAATCTGGTCGCCAAAATCAATATTGCCATTTTGGAACATCAACTCCTGATATTTTTGAAAAACAAAAGCTACTTCCAGCTCCTTGTTGGCTTCTTTTTTTTCTTCCTCTGTTTTAGCTTTATTAACGCGAATTTTGTAATACTTTAAATATTCTTTAGCCTTAATGTCCTCATATTTAAACCGATAAAATAATTAAAGAAACGACTCGATATAAAAAGTCGGGTTGCCTAAAGGACGGTAATTATTCATTTCTAATTCAAAAAGGTGATCTTTTAAAAATACTGCCTGTTCGGGTCGGGATAATACTCTAAAATCATTAGGTAATCCAATGTCTAAAGCATGGTCACGCAAAACCCGATCACCAAAAGCATGAAAGGTAGAGATCCATGTATCGACAAATCCATAAGGGACTACAATATCAACTCGTTCCTCCATTTCGCCAGCAGCTTTATCAGTAAAAGTTAAAGCTAAAATCTCTTCCGGCTTGGCTTTTTTTTGAGCAATCAACCAAGCAATCCGTCGAGTAATTACTGTGGTCTTGCCCGTCCCCGCCCCAGCAATAATCAAAAGCGGACCCTTATCATGGATAACTGCCTGTTTTTGCTCTCGATTTAAACCTTCTAAAATATTTTCCATATAAACCTACAATTTAATTATAATCCAAAGGTATGAATTGATAAATAAGAAAAAAGAGGTAATCTGTGATTTATGTGTATCCTTTCGGATCACAAACACCTCTTTTTACCTTGATTTTTTGTTATTCATTTGTAATTTGACATCTAATCGGTGACGTAGTGCCTCCTACTGGTAGTTAATCTGTTATTTGGCATCCTCGCTGACAACTCGAAAGATGATCTCATGTAGGAAATCTTTGGCTCTATTAAGATCTTAGATACTGCATAATAATCAAATGGGTCTTCGATTAAGCTAATATCTTTTCGAATATGCCTCTTGTTTACCAGTACCATTATTAAATTTTTGTCAAGTCCAAATTTTTATAACTCCAAAATTAAATATTAGTCCAACTTTTCTATTAATTAAAGGGGGCAGTCCGTAATCTTTTTATATACTCCTGGCTAATAAGCTTAAAAAAGCTCAATAGAGCTGTTTAATAATAATGAATGGGTCTGTAGGGAATCGAACCCTAATCAACGGATTAAAAGTCCGCTGCTCTACCACTGAGCTACAGACCCAAAAAATAAAAAATCCAAATATCAAAACCCAAATTATTTCAAAGAATATCAGAAAAAGGAACAATTTGACATTTATTATTTGAGCTTAATTTGACGTTTGAATTTTGACATTTGAACTTTATGTACTATCTATTCTTCTTTTTTGGGTTCCAAAAACCCGGCTATTAAGAGCACCACTACTGGCAAAATCAGCCACCAATTGCGAACTTGTGCAATCGAAGCAGCTAAATGCGATTGTGAAAACAAAGCTGTTCTTGCGCTATCCGTCATAAACCAAATTAAAGAACTAATAATTAATCCGGCATCTAAAAAACTAAGAACGCCAGCTAATAAACTTGACTTAAATCCTCCTTTGCCAGGCGTAGCCATATAGCCACCTTTGATTCCCAGCAAAACTATTAACAGAACGAGCAAAATAGTTTTGACTAAAAAAATCGAAAGATTAGTTTTAACCCAAATGCTACCGCCAAAAACTGATTGACCAGTAAATAAAGCATAAAGAGTGTTGCCGAATTCATTAGCCACCACAAAACCAATATAGGTGGAGACTAAAGTTACTACTACTTTATCCCGCCCTAAAATAAGTCCATAACCAACTGCTAAGATAAAAAATAAACTAATAACTAAATCCCAAGTTGGCAATGATAACATAATCATCTCTCCTTTATTAATTTTGACTTTATTATAGACAAAAATTATTCTTTTGTAAAATTTGTCTTAATTATAGTCAGCTTTTTAATAAAATGCAACCTTTCGACTCATTTTATTAGACCCACCTTTGCCAAAAACTAGGCCTTTCTTTCTCCATATCAGATAATCGTTGAAATAATTCTTTTTCTTCTTTGGATAAGCGCTTCGGTGTTTCTACTTTTATTTTCACCTCTATGTCTCCCTGGCCCGATCGACCAAAATGCGGCATGCCTTTTCCTTTCAAATTAAATGTCTCTCCGGATTGCGTTCCGGCTGGAATTCTGAGCTCTATTTTTTCCTCGCCAGGAGTTGGAATATTTAAATTTATGCCTAAAGCTGCCTTTGAAAAACTTATTGGGACGTTAATTAAAATATTATCGCCTTCTCTTTCAAAAATTTCATGCGGTTTAACTTTGATTAAAATATTTAGATCGCCATTTGGCGCTCCTTTATCGCCAGCATTACCTTCGTCAGGAAATCTCAAAACATTACCAGTGTTTACGCCAGGAGGAATCTTTACTTTAACCGTCTTTGTAACTAAAGTTCTGCCTTGCCCTTGACACTCTTTACATGGCACTTCGGCCATCTTTCCTTCACCATGACATTTTGGACAAGTATCTAATTCTGTAAATTGCATTGAGAAAATTCTCCGCGTACGTTCTACTTGTCCCTTACCTCTGCATTCGGTACAATCAACTATCTTTGTCCCTGGTTCTGCAGTATTACCTCGACAACGCGGACATTTTTCCTGCCTTTTTATTTCAAGTTCATAATCTTTGCCAAAGAATGCATCACGAAAGTCAATCTCTAATTCTTGTTCTATATCTACACCCCGAGAAGTTGCTTGTCTTTGAGCACCACCTCGATCAAAGAAAAGGTCAAAAATATCCCCCATATTAAATCCAAATCCTTGTCCGCCTTGGCTAAAATCGAAACCACCAAAATCGGAAGCATTAAAACCTTCAAAACCAGGCCCATAACCCTGCTGTTGCTCAAAACCAGCCTGACCAAATTGATCGTATGATGCTCTCTTTTGCGGATCGGAAAGCGCTTCATAAGCTTCATTAACTTCCTTAAATTTTTGCTCGTCACCACCAGGCTTATCTGGATGATATTTATGAGCTAGACGACGATAGGCCTTTTTAATATCATCAATCGAAGCATCTTTGCCTACACCTAAAATTTCATAATAATCTTTAGCCATTTACTTAACCTCCAAAAAGACTAAGAACCGGAACTCTAAACCAGGCTCCAACTAAAATACCAATAATCAAGGCTGCTGCTATAAAAAGAATAATAATTATATTTTTTATTGATGCTGAAGTATATGATGAATAAGCAGATAAATTGCCTGGATTCATCGAACCTAATATAGCTCCTAAAGTAAAGCCAAAAATCAAGGCTGGTTTAATAAAATTTAGGCCAGACAATTGGTACAAAATAAAAGCTAATATTGAGGAAACCAAACCAGCTACCACACCTATCAATAGTCCTCTTAAAGCAGTATAAAGTAAATTAAATCGGCCGTCCTTTGACCTTAACTTAAAAACTGTTTCACCATCTGATCCTAACGTTGCGCCAATCAAAACACCCAACATCAAACCACCGACTGTCAGAAAGAATTCTTTTTGATGAATAAGTCTACCCAGAAATTGGCCAAAAAGTCCGCCAAAATAACCAATACTTATACCAGCCAAAGTGGTTCTTAAAAATGAATAAACTTTCCCGCCACGACCTGGACCCAAAAACGATTCAAGATCAAAATTAATATCTATCCCCCAGACAGCTCCAGCCAGACCACCAAAAATTACACCAGTAAAGATGGATTTTACATCAAAACTTTTTCCGCCAGCAATATACCAAAAAACAAGGGCTAAGAACCCGCCTAATAAAGCTGCTCCAATAATAGTAACAAGTATTCTTATTATAGCTGCAGAAAAAAGCTTGAATCTGGATTGCGGTACATCTGGTTCTGCCTCTTCTTTTTCTCCTGTCTCTGAAACATGAGAGGACAAAGATTCATCATAAGATGACCTTTTGTGCGGATCGGAAAGCACATTATAGGCTAAATTAATTTTTTTAAACATACCTTCAGCTTCAGAACCTTTATTAATATCCGGATGATACTTTCGAGCTAGACTACGATAAGACTTCTTGATTTCTTCTAATGAAGCACCTTCAGAAACGTCTAATATTTGATAATAATTTTCTTCCATAATTTTTTACCTAATTATCAATATATCCTTTCAAGGTCCAAAAGGCAAGATAAAAATTAGCAGTACATTTGCCGAACTGCTAATTTTTTCTACCTATTTTAGGGTTTTATAATTTTATTCCTCAATTGGCACACCTTTTGTTAAATTAAGAAAAGTTAAAGTCCATACAGTCTGGTAATAAGAATTAACAGCGCCGGAAAAAATAGCCAAAATTATTAAAATTAATAGACCAAATATAGCGGAATAAACCATTGTGGCTATTAAACCTAATCCATAATAAATACCAACACCAATCAAAACTAAAAGAACACCCACTATCAATAAAGCAAGGATTAATGCAATTCCTACAACTATACTAATTAATAAAATTAATAAAAATACTATTGAAATATTTTTCCAACGACTCTTGAAAAGAAACCAACCTTCTCTTAAGCTTTCCATTATTCTCTTACCATCAATCACACAATAACAATATGCCATTTGGCCTACCATACCTACAATAAGAGATTCGACAATAACCGGAATGATAAATAATAAACCCAGCAAAATCGCAATTATCCAACCAATTTTTGGAATTAGCAAAAATAATAAAGCAAATAAAACAAGAACTATAATGGAGGCAAAAATTATTAAAAATAAAATAATGCCAATTCCTAAAATTCGCCAAAAATTATGCCAACCAGCACTGAAGCCATCGCGAATCCCGGTTTCTTGTTTCTCATTAATCTTTTTTACTGAACTGATTAGAGCTCCTCTGGAAATTATTGATAAGATTGCAAAAATTATAATAATTAGAAGAATAATTAACCCTAAAATAAGAATTAGCATCCAATACTGAGAAATAAAATTACTAACTTGCGAAACCATTTGTGCATCCTTAGCAGAATTACCGTTATATCCTGATCCTCCATTTCCAAAACTATTAAATCCTAAACCTCCACCAAGTAGAAAACCAAAAAGCCATAAGAACTTGTTTTTAATGATGATGTGGTAGGATTTTTTTAATAAAGCTGTGTAATTCATATATCCTCCTTTTTTATTAATGCTGTCTAAAATATACCATTCTTATACAAAACAGACAACATATAATATGCTGTCTGTTTCTTTTAATCACTAAAAAAGTATTATTTTTTCTTTTCTTTATCTGTTTTTTTGTCTTTCGGTTTTTCTTTCTTAGATTCGTCCTTAGGTTCTTCTTGAGAAGCCTTACCAGTTTGACCAGTCTGACCAGTTTGCTGATACATAGCTGTACCAACTTTTTGCAGAGAAGTAGAAAGCTCATCGGTGGCTTTTTTTATTTCATCAGTATTGTCCGCAGTTAAAGCTTTTTTAACGCCTTCCATTTTCTCTTCTACTTCTTTTTTAACATCAGCCGGAACCTTATCACCACCTTCTTTAAGGGTTTTTTCAGCTGTATAAACTAAATTATCAGCATTATTTCTAACTTCAACTTTTTCTCTTTTTTTGTGATCTTCTTCGGCATGTGATTTTGCCTCTTTTTGCATTCGTTCTATCTCTTCTTTTGAAAGACCGGAAGAACCTGTAATTGTTATATGCTGTTCTCGACCAGTGGCTTTATCTTTCGCTTTTACATTTAAAATTCCATTGGCATCAATATCAAAAGTTACCTCAATCTGAGGAATACCTCTGGGAGCTGGCGGAATACCATCAAGAATGAATCTGCCCAAAGATTTATTATCAGTTGCCATTTCCCTCTCACCCTGCAAGACATTGATTTCGACTGAAGGCTGATTATCGGTAGCGGTTGAGAATATTTGAGACTTGGCTGTTGGAATAGTAGTATTTTTATCAATTAATTTGGTAGAAACGGCACCTAGGGTTTCAATGCCCAAGGATAATGGAGTAACATCGAGGAGTAAAACCTCTTTGCCAGCTTCGCCAGATAAAACTCCGCCTTGAATAGCTGCTCCTACAGCTACTACTTCATCAGGATTTACTCCTTTTAGTGGTTCTTTACCGAAAAATTCTTGAACTGTTTTTTGAACCAAAGGCATTCTGGTCTGGCCACCAACCAAAACAATTTCGGAAATATCAGCCGGCTTAAGCTTAGCGTCTTCCAAGGCTTTCTTACATGGTTCAACTGTTTCTTTAACTAATTCACCAACTAATTGCTCAAGCTTGGCTCTGGTCATTTTAATATTCATATGTTTTGGACCAGATGAATCAGCTGTAATAAAGGGTAAATTTACTTCGGTTTGCATTGTGGTAGACAATTCACATTTAGCCTTCTCCGCTGCTTCTTTTAGACGTTGTAAAGCTGATTGATCACTGGATAAATCAACTCCTTGGTCTTTTTTAAATTCATCAACTAACCAATCAATAATCTTTCGATCAAAGTCATCACCACCTAAATGTGTATCTCCATTGGTAGATAAAACTTCGATTGTCTTACCACCTTCTTCACCCACTTCAATAATTGAAATATCGAAAGTGCCGCCACCAAGATCAAAAACTGCAATTTTTTGGTTATTTTTCTTATCAAGCCCATAAGCTAAAGCCGCAGCTGTAGGTTCATTAATTACTCTTTTAACTTTGAGGCCGGCAATTTGACCTGCATCTTTGGTAGCCTGCCTTTGATCATTATTAAAGTAAGCTGGTACGGTAATTACGGCTTCAGTAACCTTATCGCCTAAATAACTTTCAGCATCAGCTTTCAACTTTTGTAAAATCATGGCTGAAATTTCTGGTGGTGAATATTCTTTGTCTTCCATTTTTACTTTTACACCTTCACCAGACTTAACAATTTTGTAGGGTAAAACCTTGATGTCTCGTTGAACTTCTTCATCATCAAAATGCCTTCCCATTAATCTTTTGATGGAAAAAATTGTATTTTCAGGGTTAGTTACCCCCTGCCGTTTAGCCACCTGACCAACTAAACGCTCACCTTTTTCATTAACAGCTACTATAGATGGTGTAGTTCTGCCCCCTTCAGCATTAGGGATAACATGGGCTTCACCACCTTCTATAGCGGCAACACAAGAATTGGTTGTTCCTAGGTCTATTCCAATAATTTTAGACATATTCGCCTCCTTCTATATGGCTGAAATTAAACCGTAGGTTATTTATTTTACTCATAATTCTTACCTCCTTATTATGATTTATTTTTATTTTGCAACTTTAACTTTAGCTGCTTTTATTACTTTATTTTTAAATTTATAACCTGACTCTAATTCTTCCAAAATCACACTTTTTTTTATTCCTTTTTTCTTTTCAGATAAAACTGCTTCATGTAAATTTGGATCAAATTCGTGTTCTAATGTTGGAATACGTTCCAAACCTTCGTTTTTTAAAATTTCTTCTAGTTGTCTCTCCAAATGTTTAATACCTTCTATCCATTCAGAATCTTTGTATTCGTCCGGAACATGCCTAAAAGCTCTGCGAAAATTATCCAAAACTGGCAAAATTTGTAAAATCAAATCCTTGTTAGCTAAACTGATAATTTGCTCTTTGTCTTCCTCAACCCTTCTTTTTAAATTAAAATAATCGGCTTGTGCTCTTTTCCAATTATTAAGGTATTCCTCTTCTTTACTTTTAATTTCTTTTATTTCCTTTCTATCATCTTTGCTTCTGACTTTTTTCTTATCCATTTATATCCTCCCGCTTAAAAAATCTGATACATATGTTAACAAGGGTATAACTTTTTGATAAGGCATTCTCTTGGAGCCAATAACACAAATCACGCCTCGCCCCCAATTTTTTATTTTATAATCAGAGATAAGCATTGTATAATTATCCATTTCTTTGATTGGATTTTCTCGACCAATATAAACTTTGCGACCGTCAAGTTCTGATGATAATAAATCTCTATATTGCTCAAAGTTGTCAATTGCCTCAATAGCATCTAGCGCACTTTCCATAAAATCAGAATCTATATATCTTAAGAGATTTGCAATACCGTAATAATAAATTTCACCATTAGGCAATGTCCCTAAAGCAATATTTGCAGACTCATCGGACAACAATCTTACAGTCGTTTTGATAAGTTTATTATGTTCATTAGTCAAATAACTTAGTTGTCTAGTCAGTTTTTCTTTTTCTCTCAAATCTAATTCTCTTTCATTCATAATTGAATCAATAAAATATCTATATCCAGCGTCGGTTGGAACACAACCAGATGAAGTGTGTGGATGGTAAATTAAACCTTGGTTTCGGAGATTTACTAATTCTATTCTAATCGTTGCTGAACTAATTGATAGGGGAATTATTTGCCTTAATTTTTCTGAACTTACCACTTGCCCATCTTTGATATAACTTTCAATCAGATTCTTAAGAATTAATTTCTGTCTTTCTGTGAGACCATTTTTTATTTTGATTGGTATTTTTTGCATAGAATATTGATTAGCAGTCTAAGCTAAAGTCTGCTAATTTCCATTTTAACATCTATAGAAAAGTTGTCAAGCATAATATTATCAAAACTACTTCAATAATTTGAAAAGAGTATCTGTTGGAATAGAAACTCTGCCCAAGTTCTTCATTTTCTTTTTGCCTTTTCTTTGTTTCTCTAATAATTTTGATTTTCGCGTATAATCCCCTCCATAAAGCTTAGCTGTTACATCTTTCTTTAGAGCTGGTATTGTTTCTCGAGCAATAATTTTATTACCAATGGCCGCCTGTAAGGCAACAGCAAACATTTGTTTAGGAATCAGTTCTTTTAGTCTTTTTACCAAAGCTCTGCCAATCGAGTAGGCACTGTCTGCAAAGACTATCTGAGAAAAAGCATCCGATTTTTCATGAGCTACAAAAATATCAAGTTTTACCAGGCTCGATTCACGATAACCTACTAATTCATAATTCATTGATGCGTAACCTGATGAAATACTTTTAAGCTGATCATAAAAAGGCGGTGATGACGGAGAAGTGATTACGATTTCGGACAAAGGTAATTCGTACACCAAAAGTGCTCTTTCAGCATCCAAATATTGTGTTTCTTTATATATTCCTCTTCTGGTATTAACTAATTCCATTAATCCACCCAAATATTTACTGGGTGTTATAATTTCAACTTTTACATAAGGTTCTTCAATTTTTTTTATTTCTGACGGATCTGGATACTCGGTCGGATTATTGATGATGAAAATCTTTCCATTAGTTTTATAAATTTTATATGAAACTGAGGGAGAAGTAACCATTAAATCTAGATCAAATTCCCTCTCTAATCTTTCTTTAATAATTTCTAAATGCAGAAGCCCTAAAAATCCGCATTTAAAACCAAAACCTAGGCCGGTTGAAGTTGTTGGCTCGAATGATAAAGAAGCATCATTAAGTTTTAACTTCTCCAAAGCTGATTTAAGTAAATTAAAATTATCATTTTCGGTGGGAAAAATACCGGCAAAAATCATTGGTTTTGGCTCTTTATAACCGGGAAGCGACTCAACTTCTGATGCTCCTTTAATAGTAATGGTATCTCCCACCCGGCATTCAGAAACTTTTTTCAAACCTGTGGCAATAAAACCAATCTCGCCAGCTGAAAGCTTAAGACTTTTTAACAGATTGGGTTTGAAATAACCCACTTCAGATACATTGGTTTCTTTCTTATTAGCCATCAATATAATTTTTTCGTCCTTCCTAATTTCTCCATCAAATAGCCTAACATAAGCAATAACTCCTTTGTATTTATCATAGTCAGAATCAAAAATTAATGCCCGGAGTGGTTTTGATAAATCATTTTTGGGCGCTGGAATTCTATCAATCACTGCTTTTAAGACTTGGTCTACATTTTGACCAGTCTTGGCTGAAATAAAGATAATTTCTTCTTTGGCAATTCCAAAAATTTTCTCAATTTCAGAAGCTGTTTTTTCTGGTTCGGCTAAAGATAGATCAATTTTATTTATAACGGGAATTATTTTAAGTTCATGCTCCAATGCCAAATAAATATTATTTAGGGTCTGGGCTTGAATACCCTGCGTTGCATCAACAATCAATATTGCCCCTTCGCAGGCAGCCAAAGAACGCGAAACTTCGTAAGTAAAATCAACGTGTCCCGGCGTATCAATAAGATTCAAGATGTATTTTGAATCTTGAACCTGGTACTCCATCCTTACCGGCTGCATTTTTATAGTGATTCCTTTCTCTCTTTCCAAATCCATCATATCTAAATATTGTTCATGCATTTCCCTTTTATCGACTGTACCAGTTAGTTCTAAAAGCCGATCAGCCAGTGTTGATTTGCCGTGATCAATATGAGAAATTATGCAAAAATTTCTAATCTGTTTTTGGTTAATCATTTTTATGCTTACTATAACTAATTAAATTGATCAAAATTATAGCTATTATTATGCCTGTCGCATCAATCAGAGTATCAATAAATCTTCCAGCTCTGGCCCAAATAAATATTTGATGGAATTCGTCGGATATTGCATAAACATAAGCTAAAATTCCTGAATAAATTAAGGTTTTTGCTTTTGTTAATTTATAATTTTTAAAGGCATACCACAGTAAAAATGTAAGAACAGCAAATTCAAAAATATGAGCGGCTTTTCGCAAAATTAAATCCCAGATACCTAAATTAGTCTTAAGGTCAGGGATTGCGGATAAAATGAATATTAAACCCGCCCATAAAATAACTAAAAACCAAGATAATGTTTTTTTCTTGAAATCTTTATCCGACATGTAATCCGTTTTTCAGGCTATTTTGATGTTTGAGAAAGCTAGTCTTAATCATTTCTTTCATTCTTCGCTTAAATGAAGATTCACTGAAATTCAAAGCGTGTTGGCGGATACGTTTTGGGTCATAACGATCTGGCTTAAATTTCTTAACCGTATCAATTAAGCACTGTGGGGTCTGCTCATTAAAAAATGTGCCGGTCAAGCCTTCAATTACGGTTTCTTTAAGTCCGCCACGATTATAAGCAATGACCGGCCGGCCTGAAGCCATGGCCTCAACTGGCGTGATGCCAAAATCTTCCTCTTGAGGAGCAATAAAAGCTAAACATTTTGAGTAATAATTCTTTACTTCTTCATCTGAAAGATCACTTAAAAATTCAATATTTTCTTTGGCTATTTTTTTCAATTTCTTGGATTCGGGTCCAGAACCGATTATTTTAAGCGGAAGTTTTAAATCATTAAAGGCCTTAACTACAATATCAACTTTTTTATAAGGTATCAGCCGACCAACAACTAAATAATAATCTTCAATCTTATCTGTCGGCTGGTAAAAGCTGGTGTTTACTGGTGGATAAATTACTGTAGCGTCTTTTTTGTAATATTTCTTTATCCGGGAAGCAATATACTTCGAGATACAAATATATTTATCAGGTCTATCGGCCGCCACTCTATCCCAAAGCCTCAGCTTGTTGGTCAGTCCGGGAATAGCTTTGTTTACAAAAAAATTAAAATTAGACTCTTCTAAATATTCATGGTAGTTACTCCATAAATAGCGAGTCGGTGTACAGCAGTAGCAGATATGAAGCGTTTTAGGCCCAGTGATTATTCCTTTAGCGCAACTGTGATTAGATGAAATCACTACATCAAAATCCGAAAAATCAAAACTTTCAAAAGCATAAGGCATTAAAGGAAACATCATTTGATGCTTCCTTTTAGCCATTGGAATGTGCTGGAGGAATGAAGTTTTTACATTTAATTTTTTGAAGGGTTCTGGCAGCTTTTCCGGATCAAAAATTGAAGTATAGATAAGCGCTTCAGGAAAAATCTCAGAAAGTGCTAAAGTTACCCGTTCTGATCCGCCTAAATTAGTTAGCCATTCTTGAACTATTGCAACTTTCATTTATTAATAGGCCTCTCTTCCTTTTATAACCACTCCAAAGGTTTTGAAGATTATCTTTATATCTATTAGTAATGACCAATTCTCAATATAATAAACATCATACCTGGTTCTTTCTTCAATCGAGGTAAATCCGCGGAGTCCATTGACCTGAGCCCAACCAGTAAGACCTGGTTTTACCCTATGGCGACTTTCATAGCCGGGAATATCTTTAACGTAGTTTTTTACAAATTCCGGCCGCTCTGGTCTGGGTCCGACAATACTCATCTCCCCTTTTAAAACATTAATAAGTTGAGGGAGTTCATCAATACTAAACCTCCTAATAACTTTACCGAGTGGTGTTCTTCTTTGATCATCAGGATGAGCCCTAACAGGTCCTGTTTCTTTCTCGGCGCTCCCGTCAGAACTAGTCACATACATTGAACGAAACTTGATCGTATCAAAAACCTTACCAACTAGGCCAACCCGCCTCTGTCTATAAAATATTGGGCCTTTTGAAGTTATCTTTACTAATATTGCAATTATAATTAATATTGGTGAAAGAATAGCCAGTCCTAAAATAGAAAAAATAAGGTCAATAAAACGTTTTATAGCCCGACCCCAGCCTTCGAGAGCAATATCCTGCAATTCAATCAAAGGAATGCGACCGATTTCAGTTGGTTTAACATGGGAAATTTTGATTTCAAAAAGATCTGGCTTGAAACGGTATTTTATTCTGTGAATGCGACAAAAATTAATTACTTTCAAGGATTCAAATGAATCTAAGCTTCTGGTTTGGATAATATCGTTAAATTTATATTTTTTGTAGATTTCTTCCAAATCTGATAAGCGTCCAATCACTTTTACTCCATTTATTTTTATGCCAATTTTTTCAACTTCATCCAGAGCGCCGATCGGCTTATATCCCAACAAAGGGTTCTTTTCAATTTCTTGTAATACTTGGGTCGTGGAAACTTGTCCGCCACCAATAATTAAAACCTTATGCACTCCAATACCGTATCGGAATAGCCAGTGCTGAATTTGTTCTAAAATGGCCCGGCCTAATAAAACAAAAAATACAGACAAAAACCAGGCATAAAGTATGATTAAACGCGAAAAGAAAAACTCACGGCGCATAAAAATAATAACCACAGTGATCATAATCCCGATTGAACATGCAGCAAAAATATTATAAATTTCATCAGAGACTTTGAAATGTCTATGCTTATGATAAAGTCCAGCTATAGCAAATACCAAAATCCAGATTGGTATCGTAACTAGAACCCATTTTATATATTCTGAGAAAGCAACCGGCAGTGCAGTAGAACCTGCTCTTAAATAATAGGCAGCAATAAAAGCAGTAATAATCATTAAAATATCAATTGGAATTAGAAGTATGTCGAAAAATATTTCACTTTTTTTCATAAATATTTTTTAATTAACAAAAGCGACAATTAGCTGAACTGTAAGCCGGGTTCTGTCCCCCAGTACTTAAATTTAAGTGTTAGGTAGGCAATCATCTGTCTAGACCTAATATTGCTATTAGACTCAAGCAACGGGCCTAAACTACTCCGACGAGCCATCGTTTACCATGAATGTAGTTTTAGTCCACCCCGTTTTACACTAAGTAGGGTTTACCGTCCCCTTCTGTCGCCAGGAGGGGAAGACCGTTTTACGGTCACTTTTCACCTTAAGCGTTGCATCTAAGAGAGGCGTTGCTGTCTAGTTTCTGTGGCACTTTCCCTTTCCCGATGTCACCATCGGGACGGTCGGCGTTACCGACTACCCTGCTCTATAGTGCCCGGACTTTCCTCCTCTATTTAAAAATAATAGAAGCGATTGCCCGTTCAACTAATGTCGCTTATTAATTATAAAGCAAACTTGTTTAAATAGTCAACTAAAAAATAAAATCTAATAATTACTAAATTTTTAGTAGTTATTCATTATGATTTTAGGCTCAAATTAAAATAGCGGTGATAAAAAAATCTTTTAACCTTTCAATGGCGTTGTAAATGGATATCTAGTGTTTGACTTACTAGCTTATCCGCCAATTTATTATTCTTTCTTAAAGTGTGGAAAAAAGAAATTTTATCGAATCTTTCAGTTAATTTTAAAACTTGTTGATATAGAGGTTTTAGATCTTTGTTTTTAACTCGATAATGCCCAGAAAGCTGATTAACTACTAATTCTGAATCTAAAAAAACCTCTATAATTTGAGGTTTATATGTCTTAGCTTTCTCTAAAGCTAAAATCAAGCTTTTGTATTCTGCTTGGTTATTAGTGACGTGACCTAAAAATTTAGAAAATTCAGCTATTTTCTCTTGTTGGTCATTATAAAAAACAATGCCAGCTGCGGCTGGCCCTGGATTACCTCTGGCTCCTCCGTCGGTATAAATTATCAATTTTTTCATTTCTTAGTCTTCTTAGTTTTTTTATTTGGTTTTACTATTATTTTTTTTGCTTTTTTTTGGCGTCGGAGTCTGGTTGCTTTACTTCCACACTCCGCGCAAAATTTAGCTTCGGGCAATAAAACAACCTGGCACTTTGGACAAATATTAGTATAGATCATTTCAACCGAAGGTTCTTTTTCTGCACGAAAAAGCCGGGCATTAACCTTATCAATTTCCTTAAGAGTGACAAGCTTCCTTTTTTCAAACCGCCAAAGTTCTTTAAAAGACTTATTCAGTTCTTTAGGTAAACGTTGTCCTTTGCCGTGAATTTTATAAACTTCTTGGCCCAACTTTTGATAAACATTAAAAATCTCAGATTCAATGTCATCAAGATTAGCCTCTAGTCTTTTTAATTTTAAAATTCGATTATTAATAAATGGGGAAGATTTTTTGAAAAATATCATAATTTATAAAACTAAAGAAGCGATTTTATATACCACTGTTTATTCTCTTTGATTAATTTAAAATTGCGATTGAAAGGTACCTGCTTTTGTGCATTAAAAAACTGATAATCTAGCTTGCCTGAAGCATTAATTTCTGCGCTATTGTTGTCAATTTTAATAGTCTTATATTTGAGACCTGTAAATTTTATCTTCACATTCGAATCAGAAATATTTGAAACATTCTCTAAGATTTTACCACTAGTCAAAAATTTATCTCGCTCAGCCGGCCAAACATAGCTTATGGCTTTGTCAAAATTTTTATTTTGAATAGCTCCTAAAAAATTCATTACTGTTCGCTCCGGCGGACTGGCAAAAATATAATTCCTAAAAACAAAAAGAGCTCCACCAATAAGAACTATCAAAATAATTAATATTGCAATAATTTTTTTATTTTTGAAAAACTTGGTCATCATAATAGATTTATAAACATTGTAAAAGATATTCGAAATAATTACCTATAAGGTCTGATCTTATGATGACATCCCTAGTTTTTCTTTTACTTCTTTAACTAGATCAGAAAGCTTCCAGTCCGACTTAACCAGGTATTCATAAACCCCTTCCTTAATCGCCTCGGCTACTTTCTGATCATCGCTTAAATTTGTCAGAAGAATAACTGGTATTTCTTTACCGACTTTGTCTTCATGCAATTTCTTAAGTACTGTCATACCATCCATTTTGGGCATGATGATATCCAAAAGTATTAAATCAGGATGCTCGGACAAAGCAATGTTTAGTCCTTCTTCTCCATCCTTTCCTTCAATAATAGAAAAACCCTCTCGAGTAAATTTTTCTCTCAAGGCAGAACGTAAAGGTTCTTCATCTTCTACAATAAGAATTTTTTTTGATTCGGAAACCATAATTGAAAATTAATTAATTTTTATTTTAAAAATTTATTAATGTCGGCAATTATTTGATTCAAGCTATAATTAGCTTTAGTGTAGTAATTCGCAACCCCAAGATTTATATAAGTTTGCTCCTTATCTAGACTAGCACTATTTGATACTACCAAAATTGGAATATTCCTCCATTTGGATTTTTTATCTTTAACCTTAGCCACAAAATCCAATCCATCTTTTTGACCGAACAAATAATGATCCAGCCAAATAATATCGATTTTAGCAATATCGTCTAAGTATGATAGGGCTTGATCAACTGTTCGAGCTGAAACAACGTCAAAGTTACTTAACTCAAGTTTTGCCTTAATTGCTTCCAGCAGTGGCTTTTCGTCTTCGATAACTAAGACTGTTTTGCCTTTGTTTGATTTCTTCGTCATAATATTTATCTTAATAAATTACTAATTTTGTAAAGCATTTCTATTTAATCAATGGTCGGGTAATTTGTCAATAGTAAAAATTTTAATTTGATTTCGGGGTGGTCGGGCTCGAACCGACGACCTCCGGACCCCCAGCCCGGTGCGCTAACCAACTACGCCACACCCCGTCATTTATTTGATTTATAAAAAACTAGCTCTGCTAAGTATTTAAAAGCCGCTTGTTCGATCCTAGTAATCTAGGTGGGTATCTTCAACTTCAAACCAAGGCCTGAAGTAATTTAGATTCCCTTTGTAAGAAATTTGTTGGGTCGAAAATAGGCTTCATCAATAAACATAGCAGAGCTAGTTTTATTTTAGGAAATTTTTTTAGAAATTGCAAGTGGATAAAAAATTGAAAAAATAATTAGGTCGAAAGCGGTGGTAATTTCAAAACGCTACTAAGAATAAAATTAATCACTGGAAAAATGATACGCACACCGCCTAAAAGGATAAAAGCAAAAAGAACAAAAATGCCCATCCACTCAAAGTTTCTGATTGATTCCTCGGAAATGCCTGGTATTACATAATAAATCTTGGAGCCATCTAGAGGCGGAATAGGTAATAAATTAAAAATCATCAAGATAATATTAATCTCAATAATAATGTAAAGTAAGGTCGTTAAATTGGAACTGCCAAAATGAGCAAAAACAATTCGGTAAGTTAAAGATAAAGCTATGGCTAATAAAAAATTGGAGGTGGGCCCAGCTAAAGCAACAAGCAAGGGAGCTGCTTTTCCTCCCCGACGTAAAAAATATGGATTGAAAGGAACAGGTTTGCCCCAGCCAAACCCAATTAAGAGAAGCATTATTGTTCCAACTGGATCCAAGTGCGCCAGGGGATTAAGACTTAGGCGGCCGGCCATTTTAGCCGTAGGGTCACCCAAAAAATTAGCCATCCAGGCATGAGAAAATTCATGAATTGTAATGGCGATAAGTAATGCTATTATGAATGAAACAAAAATAATTGGAGATGCTAATAAACCTAAAAGCATTTATATTGTCCTGATTTTTATAAATAACATTGACATTAAAATTGAACTATATTATTATTAACTGGTCTTAAATACATAAAAGGAAACATTATGAGCAGAGCTTGTTTTTTATGCCAAAAAAAGAATATTACTGGAAATAACGTCAGTCACTCTCATCATAAAACCAAAAGAAAGTGGCAGATCAATCTGCAATCTTATACTTTGAAAATTGATGGCCAGAATAAAAAAGTGAAATTGTGTACTAAATGCATTAAAAAACAAAATAAATAATTTTTTTCAAATTATTTTTTAAGCCAACCTTCAGACTTTAGTAGCTTTAGCAATCGCTCTCTAATTTCACAAGAAAAATCCCAAATTTTTTCTGGTTTTTCGCTCCAAGCTTGGACTTCAATTTTAATTTGATCCGAAGAAAGTTCAATTAGTAAAACTTTGGGTTCTTTTTTTAATAAATTAAGTTTGCTTTTTTTAATCTCGGTAATAATTTTCTTTTTAACTAAATCTAAATCTAAATCAGAACTCAAAGTAAGAACAATAGACATTAAACTGTTGTTATCAACTAAAGAATAGTTAATTATCTTTGAATCAAAAAATTGTTTATTGGGAATTATTAATCTTTTATTATCCCAAGTCCTTATTCTAGTGTAAGTCAAAGTAATATCTTCAACACGGCCTTCTTGCCCATCTATTTCGATAAAGTCGCCAAGTCGGACTGGTTGAGTAAAAGAAATCATTAGTCCGGCAAAAATATTAGCTAGACTTGCCTGCGCGGCAATGCCAAAAATAATGCCTAAAATACCGGCTGAAGCAAACATTATTCCGCCTAATCGACGAAATGTTTGAAATTGATACAAAAATGCTGCCAAACCAATAAAATAAATTGCAGCTACTACTAATCGTCTAATCAGTTTTATTTTGGTAACTCTTTTTACTGTAAATCGATGGCCCAATTTCTTGGAAGCAAACCGCATATTTTCAGTAATCAATAAAGAAACTACCTTGGCTAAGAATATGGTAAAGATTAAAATAAGCCCAGCTTGGACTATTGAAGAAAAATTATCAGAAATATAAGTAATTATCGAATTTATCATTTTGAAAATTAATTATTTTTTATTAAGAATAACTATTTTTTCCTCCTCTTCTTCAGATAAATTAGCTTTTTTAATTACTAACTTATCTTGTGGTTTATTAGAAGCTCCCATTTCTTTACAAAATTTATCTACTCCGTCTAGATTAATCTTCAAATTATCAATTTTATAATGCATTGGGATAACTATTTTGGGGCTTATCTGACTGATTACTTCCTGGGCTTTTGCTGAATCAAGAGTAAATAAACCGCCAGTTGGAATCATTAGAATATCTACTCCATCTATTTTTTCCAAAATTTCATTAGACAGATTATGTCCTAAATCACCAAGGTGACAAATTCTTAAATCTTCAATTTCAATTATATAAATCGTATTTCGTCCCCGCTCATGACCTTCCACATCATCATGATAAGTTTCAACTCCAACAATGTTTATGCCTTTAATTTCATATTCACCTGGCCCATCAATAACAAAAGGATTGCCTCCAATAGCTTCGATATTGTTATGATCAAAATGGCTGTGACTAACAGTAATAATATCAGCTTCAGTTTTGGGCATTTTTAAGCCAATCTCTGGACTAAAAGGATCTGTTACTAAAACTAAATCTTTACTTCTTATTTTGAAACAACTTTGCCCTAACCAAAAAATTTCCATAAAATTAAAATTAATTAAGTTTTGTTTGATTTATAAGAAATACCGTGATTGTCCGTGCTAATAATTTCTGGCAAGATAACTGCTAAACCGGTTGCCACGGGAACAGCAATAATGATACCAAGAAGACCAAAAAGTTCCAATCCAATTAGAATGGCTAAAATCACAATAACAGGAGATAAACCAGTTACTTTCTTCATCACATTAGGCATGAAAATATGGTTCTCAGCCTGTTGAATTAGAATTACGGCAATAATAATGATAATTCCCAGCCAAAAAGATTGGCTAAATGCCACTAAAGCAGCTGCTGTACCACCTATTAGAGGACCAAAATAAGGTATAATTTCTAAAATTCCCATTATTAAAGCCAATGTAAAGGCATTAGGAAGTCTTAATATAAAAAAGACAATAAAGGAGATAATAAATACAAGAAAGCTCATGATTAATTGTCCACCGACCCAAAGTCCCATCTTCCTCTGAGCTTTGTGAATTAAATTAACTAATTTTTGCTCTTTATTTTTTGGCGTAAATAAATGAATTAATTTTTTAGAAGCATTTTTTTCTATGGTTAAGTAAAAAGACAAAACAAGGATAATTATTACTGTAGCAACACCGCCAATTACTTTTACGGTTAAGTTATAAATATTTTGGGTTAAAGAACTGAATTGATTACTAAATGATTCTAGAGCTTTTTGAATGTAGACAAAGAGATCTTTATTTTGAAATCCTAAACGATTTCCCCATGAATTAAAGAATTTATTAAAAAACTCTGATAAGTTGGCAGCTAAACCGCTTACCTGAGTTGAAACAATAGGTATTATCAAGTAAATTGCCAGAGCTATTAGACAAAAAATAATTAAATAAATAACTGTCACACTTAAAGTTCTGGGGATTTTTCTTTTTTTTAGATAATCGACGGCGGGAATCATAATTGACGAGAAAATAACCGAAATAATAAAAATGGTAACTGCACTTCGAATGAGATAAAGAAAAGCTAATATCAAAATTACTAAAACTATTTTCAAAATAGCTTTAAACGAAATATCAATCGTCAGTTGTTTTTTATTGTCCATTTTGTGATTTTAGCTCCTAACTACATTCTACTTTTTTAAGCAGTTTTTGCCAATTCTTATCAACGTTAGTTTGTAATTCTATTAAGAGTGCTTTATTTTCGGGTTTGAGCAGGTGTTTAAATCGAGCCTGAAGCTTAAAAAAATCAGCCAAAGGAACTTTTTTAGCAGGAGTATAATTAATTTTATAAACGCCGTTTTCTATCTCATATAGCGGCCAAAAACGAGATTCAACTGCCAGCTTGGCGACCTCTATTGTATCCGCTGGTTTGGTCCCCCATCCCAAAACACAAGTTGACAAAATATTAATAAATTTTGGACCCTTAATAGCTAATGCTTTTTCAATCTTTGCGATCAAGTCATTGTGATAGCCAACCGCACTTTGAGCCACATAAGGAATATTGTGAGCAGCCACAATCTCGGTAATATCTTTACGATTTTGTTTCTTGCCCTGGGTTTTTTTACCAACCGGCTGTGTTGTTGATTCAGCACACATTGGCGTGGCACTGGATCTTTGAAAACCAGTATTTGAATACCCCTGGTTGTCATAACAGATATAAAGCATATCGTGCCCTCTCTCGAGCGCTCCGGATAATGACTGTAAACCAATATCATAAGTTCCGCCATCGCCAGCCAAAGCGATAAATTTTATATCTTTTTTAATTTTGCCTCTTTTTTTTAAAGCTTTATAAGCGCTTTCCGCACCCGAAACTGTAGCAGCTACATTTTCAAAAGCATTGTGAATCAAGGAACATCCCCAATTGGTATATGGAAAAATGGTCGAAAAAATTTCCATGCAGCCAGTAGCTAAACCTATTACTTTTTCCTGCTCGCCAGCCATCATAATCTGTCTGGCAATAATTGCCGCTCCGCAACCTGCACAGGCTCGGTGTCCAGCCGCAAACAGCGGCTCTTTTTTTGATAACTCTTTCAAATTTGGCATTATCGAACTCCTATATATTTTAGTTCAAAAGTTTGTTTCTTACTTTGCTTAATTTTCAAAAGTTCGTCAAAAACCTTATAAACATCATCAAATGAAATGTCGCGGGCGCCCAATCCATAAACATAATTAATAATATTAGCTTTGCAGTTGTTATATAGAACTCCTCTTATTTCTGAACCCAGAGGACCGGCAAAAGAATTGTAGCTGTCAGCTTTATCTAAAATGGCAATCGCTTTTTTATTGGTTAAAGCCTTCCTTATTTCCTGATATGGGAGAGGACGAAAAACTCTAATTCGCAAAACACCAACTTTTTTTCCTTTAGCTCTTTGCTCATCGACTGCCGCTTTAATTAAACCAGCTGTAGTACCAGTAACAACAATTACCACTTCAGCATCAGTTGTTTTATATTCTTCAATCAAATCATAAGATCGACCAAACTCTTTTTTGAATTCTCGTCCGACTTTATTAATGATATTTTTAGCCGTGCTCATTGCCTCTGATTCCTGTTTTTTGTGCTCCATATAATATTCCTGTATATCAGCCGCTCCAACCGTAATTTTTTGATCCAGAATTGAATAAAGGCTTTTAGGTTCGCCTACAAACTTTTTAATTTTTTCAGTTTTTTCTTTTTGCAACGGCTCCATACAATGAGTCAAAATAAATCCTTCCATGGCAACCATTACCGGTAAAAAAGCTTTCTCTGCAATTTTGACTGCTTGGATAAAATTATCATAAGACTCCTGGACTGTTTCGGAATAAATCTGAATCCAGCCACAATCCCTTACGCCCATAGTATCTGACTGATCACCGTGAATATTAAGAGGCGCCGATAAGGCCCGATTAGCCACAGCCATGACAATCGGCAAACGCAAACCAGAAGCAATATTTAAAATTTCAAACATCAGAGCTAATCCTTGCGAGGAAGTAGCAGTCATTGTCCTTGCCCCTGATGCGGCTGATCCAACACAAGCTGACATTGCGCTGTGTTCTGATTCAACTGGAATAAACTCTGTATCCACTTCACCATCAGCCACAAATTGAGAAAAAATCTGAACAATCTCAGTAGCTGGAGTAATTGGATAAGCAGCTACCACATCTGGATTAATCTGCTTCATAGCTTCGGCTACTGACTCATTGGCTGTTTTGGCTAATAAATTTTTAGTGCTTTTTGGCATTTTATTTCTCCTCCGAAACCATTTTTATTGCTGATACTGGACAAACTTTTTCGCAAATTCCACAACCTTTGCAGTAATCTAGATCAGTTTCTTTTCTTTGGCCATTTTTTGTCTTAATCGCATTATCTGGGCAATTTACCCAACAAAGCATACATTGAATGCACTTCTTCTCATCCCATTTTGGTTTTTTACCTGAGCGCCAGCTACCAGTTTTTAGATACTCGGAAGTTTTTGGTTCATCAATAATACCGCCTGCCGGCAATTCAGTCCACTTGCCTTTTTCGCCTTGTAAAATTTTCTTTTTCATATATTTATCCCTAAATTATTTTATAAGATTCTTTAATTGTTGTAAGATTTGGCTCTACTAATTTTGGATTGATTTTTTCTTTAAGCCTTGTTTCTAGCTCGGGAATTATCTTTTGCAAATCAAAATTTAGCAACCCCATCAACGCCCCCAGCATTACAACACTTGGCAATGGTCTACCTAAATATTTAACCGCAATAGGCGAAGCATCAATAGTTAAGACCTTGCCTCTAATTTTCAGTTCTTTTTTAATTTCCTCTGGTTTTTTAGAAACATTAATCAGAAAAGTGGCTTTAGAATTAAAAAAAGGTGAAACTTGATCTTTTAAAAGAGTTGGATCCAAAACAATAATTATATCCGGATCTTTGACTGCTATCCGATAGCGGATAAAATCATCGCTAATTCGATTATAGACACGCATCGGCGCTCCAGCTCTCTCAGGTCCATATTCAGGAAAGGCTTGAATAAAATAACCTTCAGCAAGAGCTGCTTCACCAAATAATAACGCTGATGTCTTGGCTCCTTGTCCACCTCGAGAAAACCAAGTTATCTCAGTTGTTTTTTGAAAATTTTCTTTAGCCATTTTAAAAAAATTAGTTAATATTATCCTAAAACTATTTTTCGAACTTGGTCAACGCATTCAGGATTTGACAAAGTTGAGGTATCGCCAATCTCTTCTCCCGTAAACATTCTTTTTAAAATCCTTCTCATTATCTTACCACTCCTGGTTTTAGGCAAATCGGGTACAAAATAAACTTCTTTCGGCAAAGAAATTGGACCAATTCCTTTCATAACTTGGTTAATCACTTCTTTTTTGACATTCTCACTTGGTTTTACATCTTTCAAAACAACAAAAGCAACCGGCACTTCGCCTTTTATTTCATCAAAAATGCCTACCACTGCACATTCAATAAAGCACTTATTTTTGGTAATTGCATTCTCAATCTCGCCGGTTGATACCCTGTGTCCAGCTACTTTTATAACGTCATCCACTCGGCCAATAATTCTGACTAAGTCATTTTTATCCCTATAAGCTCCATCGCTGGTAAAGTAGGTTTTTGTCCCATATTCGTCCCAGTAAGTTTCGACATATTTTTTATGATTTTTATAAACTCCCCTAAGCATCCCTGGCGTAAATGGCGGTCTGATAATTAAATTGCCGTTTTGGCCAGTTTTTACTGATTTTCCTTTTTCGTCTAAAATATCAATATTAACTCCAGGTAGCGGAAGCCCGGTAAAGGTTGGTTTAAATGGTCCAATGCCGGGTAGAGAAGTAATTAATATTCCTCCTGTTTCAGTCTGCCACCAAGTATCAAGAAGCGGACAACGGCCCTTGCCGACCTGCTGAAAGTACCATAGCCATGATTTTTCATCAATCGGCTCGCCAACTGAGGCGATAATGCGCAAATCGGAAAATTTATGCTTAATATTTTTAATTTGTTTTTCAAACATTCGAATCGCTGTAGGCGCAGTATAGAAAACACTTGTCCCATATTTTTCAATGATGTCACACCACCTTTCTGGATAAGGAAAATTTGGCAGTCCTTCAAAAATAACAAAGGTAGCGCCATTTAGAAGCGGACCGTAACAAGAATAAGTATGACCAGTAATCCAGCCGATATCAGCCGTTGACCAGAAAACATCATTATCTTTCAGATCAAATATGAATTTCGAAGTCACATAAGCTTGTGTCATATATCCCCCGCAGGTATGGACGATTCCTTTAGGCTTACCGGTTGAACCAGAAGTATAAAGAATGAATTGCAAATCTTCACTATCCATTACCTGAGCTTCGCATTGATCAGACTGACCTTGAACTATATCATTCCACCAATAATCTCTTCCTTTAGTAATTTTTACTGAATTATCTGCTCGTTTGACCACAATTACTTTTTTGACTTTAGTTCCTTTAAGTCCCTGGTCAGCATTCTTTTTAAGATCAATTAATTTTCCGTTTCTAAAATATCCATCGGAGGTAACCAGAATCTTAGCTCCAGTATCTTGTAATCTAACTTGCAAAGCTTGAGAAGAAAAAGCTGAAAAAACAACACTGTGAACAGCACCTATTCGGGCGCAAGCAAGCATAGAAATTACTACCTCAGGAATCATGGGTAAATAAATTCCTACTCGGTCACCTTTCTTAACTCCTATTTTTTTTAATGTATTGGCAAATTTATTTACTTCCCTATAAAGGTCATAATAAGTCAAAAATCTTGGTCTTTCTTCCAGAGGCTCCGGTTCCCAAATTAAAGCTACTTTGTTTTTCCTTGTTTCTAAATTTTTTTCTAAAATATTATAAGTAATGTTTAATTTTCCATTAACAAACCACTGAAAGTAGGGTGGTTTATGAATAAAGGTTTTATTCCATTTTTTAAACCAAGAAAGCTCTGAAGCTGCTTTTTCCCAAAATTTAATTGGATTTTTTTGAGTATTTTTGTAAACTGATTTCGAGGAAACCCAAGCTTGTTTTTGGAAACTTAAAGTTGGCATATACCCGGCTGCCGTTTTTTTAAGCTTCTGTTCTTTTGAATTTTTCGCCATTTAATTTCTACTTTCGAAATAATTAAAAATTTTTAATTTTGATTGTATTAATATTCCTTACTTGATTCAACTTTAAAAGTCCTTCTTGGGAACCAAATTTTTTAATCACTGATAATGCATTCAGAGAAGCTAACTTTAGAGCCAAAGAAATATCATTATAGATTTGTAAGCCCGCTATAAATCCTGAACCAAATGCATCGCCGGCTCCGGTTTGTTCTACTGTTTTAATCTTCGGCACAGTAACAGAATATCTTTTCTTGCCATCGAACAAAAATGCTCCATTTACCCCATCAGTAATCAAAACCATTTCTGGACCTTTATCTTTTAAATATTTTAATAAATAGTCAATCTTGTAATTTTTAGGCCTTTCATTAGATGAAACTAGGTAGGTTGCTTCTTCTTTATTTAGAATCAAAACAGTTGTTCTTTTCAAAATACCTGCTATTTTTTTTAAACCGCGGTCCAGTTCTGTCTCGCCAGGATTAAAAGCAAACCTTATGGCCCTATTTTTCTTTAACAGTTTTTCAATTTCTTGTAAACACTTTTGTGCCTTATCCCGCAAAGTCGTCAGATAAATCCACTTGGTGCTGGCTAATTTTTTGACTACAGAACTATTAAAATTTAAATCTCCTGAAGCACCGGCGTATGGAAAGATTGTTCGTTCACCAGATAGCCCAACAATTATAAAAGATAAAGCTGTATGAAGACTTTTATCATAATTTATAAGGCTGACATTCACCTTTTCTTTCTTAAAATGATCCAAAATCACGTCAGCTGTTCCATCTTTGCCTAATGAAGAACATAAGGCGCTTTTTAATCCCAAACGTGAAAAGGAAATTGCACTATTGGCTCCTCCGCCCCCAAACGAAAAATAGGCCTTCTTTGGTTCGATCTTTTCACCATAATGAAAACAAAGCAATTGATTATCTATTTTTTCTTTGTATAGACAAGACGGCATATGTTCAGGTTTGATTTCAAAAATTATATCTCTGATAGCTGAACCAATTGAAATGACATCAAACATAAAAACCTCTAATTAATTTTTAGTTAAAAGACTAAAGCCGGTCATCTCGCCGACTTGCGGTATCCCCAAAATACTTAAAACGGTTGGAGCAACATCACCTAAAATTCCGGTTGGAACTTTTGGGTTTTTTCCTCTTAAATTATAAAGGCCGCTTGAATTAACTAAAATAAAAGGAACTGGATTAGTAGTATGTTCTGTATCCGGTTTCCCAGTCTGAGGATTAATCATTTGTTCCGCATTACCGTGATCAGCTGTAATTAAAGCTGTTCCATTCTTTTTCAAAATCAAATCAACTACCTCGCCAACACACTCATCAACTACTTCAATTGCCTTAATTGCGGCCTTGAGGTCACCAGTATGCCCAACCATGTCAGGGTTGGCAAAATTAACTACAATGAAAGTGTAGCGACCTGACTCTATTCTATCCATCAATGTTTCCTTAATTTTATAAGCACTCATTTCTGGCTTTCGGGCAAAATTTGCTATTTTAAGTGAAGGGATTAACCTTCTATCTTCACCGGGAAAAGAATCATCACGCATACCATTAAAGAATAAAGTAACGTGAGCCCATTTTTGTGTCTCAGCCAAATGAAATTGTTTCATATCATTATCGGCTAAAACACGGCCCAGAGGATTTTCTACTAAGTTGGGAGAGGGAGGAAATGCAACTTCTGAAGACAATTCACGGTCGTATTCAGTCATTGTTATAAAGAACAAATTTTTAAATTTTTTTGTTTTGAAAAATTTAAAATCTTGTTTAACAAAAGCAGAAGTCAATTGACGTGTCCTATCAGGTCTAAAGTTATAAAAAATAACTGCATCATTATCAGAAATTATGCCAATTGGTTTACTATTTTTTGTAAAAACAATTGGTCCGACAAATTCATCAGTTTGCTTTTTCTTATAAGCTTCATTTACTGCTTCTTCAGGTGGTAAACTTGTCTTGTGGCCTTCGCCAAAAACTAAAGCCCTGTAAACTCTTTCAGTTCTTTCCCAGATCTGATCCCTATCCATGGCAAAAAATCGACCACAGCAGGTGGCAATTTGCCCAGTATTATATTCTTCAATAACATTTTCTAATTTTTCTAAATAAACTGGAGATGCCGTCGGCGGTGTATCTCGACCATCCAAAAAAAGATGCAAATGAACATTTTTGACATTATAAGATTCAGCCATCCGTAAAAGGGCATAAAGATGCTCGTCATCAGCATGAACCCCACCAGGTCCTAAAAGACCCATTAAGTGCAAGTTCGATTTATTTTTTTTGACATGCTCAAAAGCTTTAAAAAAAACTTCATTTTCAAAAAACGAACCATCGGCAATTGCCGATGAAATTCGTGAAAGATCTTGATATACTACTTTACCGGCTCCCAAATTTAAGTGGCCTACCTCAGAATTGCCAACTTCGCCCAAGGGCAAACCAACTGCTTCACCGGAAGCCTGTAAAATAGTGTATGGATAATTATTACCCAAACGATCAATATCTGGAGTTTTTGCACGAAAAATAGCATTCCCGTCACTCGGTTCTGCTATTCCCCAACCATCCATAATAATTAAAACTATTGGTAAATTTCTCTTTTCAACCATTTTCTTATTATTCCTTAATAAACTTAAATAAATTTTTTAAAAGCATCCCAGCCAGCATAAGAGCCTTTTTTACCTAATTCTTGTTCTATTCCTATAAGACGATTATATTTAATAATTCTTTCTCCTCTACAAGGTGCACCGGTTTTTATTTGACCAGCTCCGCAGGCAACTGATAAGTCAACAATAAAAGCATCTTCAGTTTCCCCACTACGATGGGAAATCATTGTTCCAAAACCGGCATTCCGAGCCAACTTAATCGTAGCTATTGTCTCGCTTAATGTACCGATCTGATTAGGTTTAATAAGTATTGCATTAGCTGCTTTTTCAGCAATTCCTTTTTTTAACCGGTCAATATCAGTTGTAAAAAGATCATCGCCAACTATTTGAATTTTATCGCCAAACTGTTTATTAAGCTTAATCCAACCATCCCAATCATCCTCAGACAGCGCATCTTCAATTGAAATAATAGGGTAATTTTTTATCCAGGAGGCAATAAAAGCAATCATTTCATGAGCATTAAGAGTAATTTTATTATTGGTTAAAACATAGATATCTTTTTTATAAAAAGAAGTTGCAGCAAAATCAACAGCAACCGAAATATCCTTACCAAGTTTATAGTCTGTTTTTCTAACAGCTTCCATTAGAAACTCCATTGCTTGCATATTAGAGTTTAAATTTGGAGCAAATCCTCCCTCATCACCAACCCCAACAATCAAACCTTTTGATCTTAAAACATCTCTCAAACTATCATAAATCTCCACGCCCATCCGAACAGATTCTTGGGTATTTCTAGCCCCCACGGGCACTATCATAAATTCCTGAATATCAACATTGTTATCAGCGTGAATACCGCCATTTAAAATATTCATAAATGGAACAGGCAGTTCTAGTCGATCAATCTTCAAACCATAAACCTGATTTAATAAATTTTGCAGATATCTATACAAAGGTAGTCCGACAGATTTGGCAGCTACCCGACAACAAGCAATAGATGTAGCAATAATGCTATTTGCTCCCAAATTTGATTTATTATCGGTTCCATCAAGAGCAACCATAATTTGATCAATATCCTTTTGATCATTTGCCTCTTTGCCAACCAAAGCCGGAGCTATTTTTTTATTAACATTTTCAACTGCTTTTAAAACACCCTTGCCGTTATAGCGCGATTTATCTCCATCACGGAGCTCAATCACTTCATGAGCACCAATTGAAGCCCCTGATGGTGCCGAAGCAATTCCTTCCTGTCCATCGGAATCTATCACCTTAACTTCAACTGTTGGATTGCCTCTTGAATTGAGTATTTCTCGAGCTGAAATATTTTTAATCGTCGGCATAATTATCCTTGATTATACTTCTTAAATAATAATCGAAAAAGTAAGGACTGTAAACCCTGTTAAATCTCAACTTAGTGAGAATTCTGCTTAAAAAATAATTCAAAAAAAGTTAAACGTTATTCTTCTTGTTCTTTTAACTCAAAATATCGCTTGACGGATTTTTCTGTCTTTTTATTTTCTTGAGCTGATTTTTGAATCAAAGATTTTTTTTCACGCACATCATCAACTGTTTTTAATTCTCCTTCCAATTGAAGATATCTTATCAAATCTTTAATACGACCGACAGCTGGACCAGGCTTAATTTTGAAAACTTTTTGAACACTGTGTCCATCTAAAATTAAAGGGATTTTTTTAGCTAATTTTTCTTTCCCTGCCTGCTTTTTCAAAATATCTTCAACTTCATTAATTCTTTTGCCTAAATTATTAAGGGCTGTAAAGTCAGATTCTCCAGTCGGTAAAATTGTGGCCGATATATCAGCTTTGGAAAGCTCTAAAAGGTGTTTGCCCCGCTTTGTCCTTTCTCCGCGTTTACCAAAAAAATACTTTTCAATTGTCCCAGAGCGCATTTGCTCCGGCTTTGTGCCAGTACAAATCATGTGATTTTTAATTAACCAGATAATTTTTTTACGGTCAGCATAGAAAGAAGAATTATTTTTTGCAAAAGGCGCTGAAAGCTTGAGACGATCAAAAATTCTTTTAAAAATATCTGCTCCTTCGGAAGCATGTTCATGGAAGCGAATTCTATCAGTCCCATGCTTTTCTGGTGTTTTTTGGGTAAGCGGTTTGCCGATATCATGAAATAATGCTGCCAATTTGAGATTAATATCAGCATCTGGTTTTAAATTTTTTAAAGTCAAAATTGTGTGTTCCCAAACATCACCTTCTGAATGAAACTGAGCTGGTTGTTCCACGCCTTTTAGGACAGAAAGTTCGGGTAAAATTTGCGCCAAAACTCCAGTTTGATCATAAAGTTCAATCAGGCGAACTGGATCTTTGACCAGCCCTTTTAAAAATTCAGCCGCCACAGTCTCAGAAGCTACCCGAGATTTTTCATGATTTTCTTTATCTTTAAAATTTTTAGTTATTTCTGATGCCAATTTTTTGGCCGATTCTAAAGTTTTTGGCTCGATTTGGAAACTCATCTGGCAGGCTAAGCGAATTGCCCTCAAAATTCGGGAAGGATCTTCGGCAAAACGCTCTTCAGGATTACCAACTGCCCGAATTATTCCTTCTTTTATATCTTTCAGACCACCGAATTTATCAACAAGTAGACCATTTTTTAAATTAATCGCGATTGCGTTGATTGTTAAATCACGTCTGGCTAAATCATCATCTATACCTAATTTGGCTGAAGACTCAATCTTAAAATCTTTATAGCCCAGTCCGGTTTGTCTTTCTTTCCTAGGCAAAGCAACATCAATCGGCTCACCCTGGTATCCTTTTGGCACAAATTTAAATACGCCAAAAGAACGGCTATCAACATCTTTAACTTCACCGTAATTTTTTAGAAATTCTTCCAATTCTTTCTTTTCTATACCAGTTACTACAAAATCATAATCTTTTATCTCTTTACCAAGCAAAGCGTCACGTACAGCTCCACCGACTAAATAAACCTCAGCTTCTGGTTTTTTATCAATTAAGTTTTTAACAAAAACAAAATCAGGATTGTTTTTAATCCCTTCTATTAATTTTTGAATTTGTGCTTCCATATCACTTTCCAAATTAAAGTCTTTTGAATTTTCCATTTTTCTAAATAAATTAAGTTATATTTACTTAATTTTATCACAAATTCACCCTTAATACCTATTTTTAATCTAATAAAAATTATCCAATTCGCGACTATATTGGTGAATTTATTAGTGAAATCATTCGCGATCAAAAAAAGAAGGCCCGGGAAATGAATTTGTTACTGTATGCAAATGAATGCAATGTAACAAACCCACTCCCGGGCCAACTCTTCTACTACTTGACAACCTTAAGCTTAGGTTCAGGTTTAGTCGCTGAAGCGCGATCCTTAAACTGGTTAGCCAGCTCTTGGATCTTTATCTTTCTCTGCGCCTCTTCGTCTTTCCTTTTTGCTTCTCTTTCCTGCTTTTTGATCTCTTCGGCTTCATCCACCGAGATATGATCGATGCCAGGAACTGCGAGCCTCATCGTCTTTAGATGATGAGAACAAACTTCGCATCCATCCAGGGCTTCGAGCTCAGGCTCTTTTGCCCAGACCTCTGCCGAACCTTTGATGACTTGATGACGCTGATCTTCGGACGCCTCCTTACCAGGATCTTTCCTGTAACAAAAGACGCATCCTCTTTTGTTGAAACCGTTGTTGATTCCATTCTTGACGAATATAACCGCACCCTTATGTGCCGTGTTATACTCGACAACCTCGCCTTCTGGTTTTTCATTCCCGGCAGCCTCTTTGATCGCCTCCTCGATAATACCTGCACATGTCTTGCAGAGTATATCGTAGAGGGCTTTCTCGAACTGCTGCTGTGGAACCTGACCCCGGACAACTTGGATGTCATCGAGAACTAGAAGCTCGTCCCCGCAATGCCCACAGAAGATCGGCTCGCCGAACAACTTGGTACATAGCGTGTCATCATCCGGCTGGACTTGGAGGTTTTCGATTTGATCGGCGGCTTTTTCGATTGCCGCAACCTTATCATCATTCATACTGTCTCTCCCCATAACAATCACACTCCCTTCCCTTTCGGGATCATTAGCAACTAAAAGTTACTAAATCTAATACAAGTAGTAGAAGATTAATGGTCTATTTATGGCCGACCATCTGAGCCTATTCGTTTTTCAATAGTTCCTATTGGAACTAATCTACGGGGTAAAGTGTAAAGGAGTAATAGTTTTAAATTGCCTCTCCTCACTACCCCGCAAATTAGTTCCAACAAAGATTATGTAAACAAGGATATTTAGTAATTATAAGGGCGTAAATTTTTTAGTTTATTTCCCTTAATTACTAAATCTCTCTCCTCGCCTACATAATCCTTGCCGGAACTTGAAACGATTTTTTTAAAAGGACATTTTTCTCGCCGGGAAAGTGCTATAGGTTAAAGCTGAAAACTAAGAAGCGTAAACCCCGAAAAACGAGGTAGAGGAGAGAGCCTTATTGTTCTTAAAAAGAACAGGCTGCTTCTTGGCTATTAGGACTTTAAACCTACAGCATTTTCCCAACCAGAAACGAAAAGCGACAGGAAAGGATTCCCGCCGCTTGTTCGTGGCTCCCTCCATTTATCTTACAAGTCTATTTTTAAAAGGACTGTCAATTAATAACCTTTCGGTTTAATTTAATGTTATTTTAGAATAACCTCAAATTATACTCCTACGAAAAATATTTGTCAAGACCTTTTTTATCTTTAAATAAAAAGAGCTCTTTTTAAGAAGAAAAGAGCATACAATTCTATTATACTCTCAAAATTAATGATTGTCAAGACCTTTTTTAGCTTTTATAAGTCATCTGATAATATTAATAAATTAAAATAAAATATCCTTTATTTATCTAATAAAGTCTTGACAACTTCTGTTCTGATTGTTATGATGGAAATGTTATTCAAAAGGAAATATTATGCTTAAAGTAAAACATGCTCATCAAAAATTTATTAAACACTTAAAAAATAAGGGTCGTTCGCCAGCTACTATCTCTTCTTATGATCGACATTTAGAGGATTTGATCGATTTTTTAGAAGCATTAAAGAAAGACCATGTTCATCATGTAACTAAAAAAGATCTTTGTGGGTTTGTCGCCTATTTAGAGAAAAAAGGCTACACTAAAAAAAGCATTGCGGCCAAAGCGACCACAGCTAAATCATTTTTTAAATTCTTAGAAATCAATGAATATATTACTTCAAATCCGGCTGTTGTTCTTGAAAAAATCAAGCAGGAAATTAAAGAAGGCGCTCCAAGGATTTTAAGTGCGATAGAATATCGCGCTTTAAGAGATGTGGCTCGAAAAGATGTCCGTAATTACGCAATTATCGAATTACTTTTACAAACCGGGATAAAAATTGGCGAGCTAACACGGATTAGAAAAGAAGATATCACTTTAAAAAAAGGAAAATTAACCGGTAAATTAGCTATCCGTAATACCAAGAATAAAGTTGAACGTACAATCCCCCTTAACAATACAGCAGAGGCTGCCATAAAGGATTATCTGAAGGTAAGACCAAAAACTAAAGAAAAAATTTTATTTGTGACCAAGACCGGCCATCCAATTTTAATAAGAAATGTCCGAGTATTTATCAAACTTTATTATAAGAAAGCTGGTATTACTGATGCCAAAGTCCATGACCTCCGCCATACCTTCTGTGCTCATCATTTGAAAAAAGGTACCTCACTTCTGGTCGTGGCCAAAATGGCCGGACACAAAAAATTGGCTACTACTGAAAAATATTTAAGCTTGATTGAAAAAAAACAAGAAGACCAAATCGAAAAAAACGCTTTATAAAACCAAGAATTATTTTGGTCAAGAAAAAAGAGGCCTTAAACCTCTTTTTTACTTTATAAACTTTCTATCTTATAAACTTTATTCCGTTTTTTCTTTCTCTATTTTCTCGATTTCTTTTTCAATTTCCTCAACCTCTTCCAGTTTTTTTAATAATATTTTCTGCTCAACTGAAGCTACTAATCTGCGAGTTTGTTCAATAACATCAGGGTTGACTGATATCGAAGTGACGCCGGCTTCAATCAGAAACTCGGTAATCTCCGGATAAACTGATGGTGCTTGACCACAAATTGAAACCGTAACTTTATGTGCCTGGCAATGCTCAATTACTCTTTTGATTGATAATAAAACCGCTTCATTTCTCTCATCAAATTCCTCGGCCAAAGTTGCGTTATCTCTATCAACGCCCAGAGTCAGCTGAGTTAAATCATTTGAACCAATTGATACGCCATCAATCCCCAACTGGCAAAATTCATCAATCAAAATAACTGTTGAAGGTACTTCAACCATAATCCAGAGCTTGAAATCATTGCCCTGTTCTAATCCATCGGCAGCCAGAAGTTTTTTTACTTTTACTAATTCGTCAATCGTTCTAACAAAAGGAATCATCAAGTGTAAATTTTTAAAGCCTTGTTCTTCACGAACTTTTTTAATAGCAGCTACTTCTAATTTAAAAAGATCTGGTTCTTTGATGTAGCGAAAGCAGCCTCGATAGCCAATCATCGGATTTTCTTCCTTGGGTTCAAATTTATCGCCACCAACTAAATTGCGGTATTCATTAGTTTTGAAATCAGTTGCCCTATAAATCACTGGTCTAGGATTAAAAGCCGAAGCAAAAGTTGAAAGACCTTCGGCTAGCTTGTCGCGAAATTCATCACTTCTACCTTCTTCCATCATCTTACGCGGATGTTCACCCATTTCAGCAATCATAAATTCAGCTCTCAAGAGCCCTACTCCGTCAACCGGTTTTTGAGCAACCTCTGCTGCCCTTTCTGGCTCAGCTAAATTGACATAAATTTTAGTAGCTGTAACCGGAGCCGATTCAATCATCTGGCCAGTTTTTGGCGCTTCTTTTGATTCCAGCTTAAGCATCTCAATTTCACCTTCATAAACTGCTCCTTTGGCGCCATCAACAGTAACAATCTGGCCATTTTTTAATTTCTTGGTTGCATCCCCAGTTCCAACCACGCAGGGAATACCCAGTTCGCGCGAAACAATCGCCGCATGACAAGTCCGTCCCCCAGTATCCGTAACAATGGCTGCGGCTTTTTTCATAGCTGGTACAAAATCAGGCGTGGTCATCTCGGTAACCAAAACATTACCCTTTTTAACTTTATCAGAATCTTTGGCTTCCGGAATAACGATAACCGGCCCCGAGGCTTGACCGAATGAAGCCGCTGCCCCGGAAACGATAATTTCTTTTTTTGTTGCTAATCCTTGTTTTTTCTTTGATTTAGTCATAGCAATGGTGGTAACCGGACGTGATTGAAGCATATAAACTTTTTCTCCTTCAAAAGCCCACTCTGTATCCTGTGGAAATCCATAATGTTCTTCTATTCTTTTGCCAAGTTTAGCCAGTTCAATTATTTCCTTATCAGTCAATTTTTGCTTTTCTTGTTTATCTTTAGGAATATCAAGTTTTACATTAATGCCTTCTTCGCCGGCATCTTGAATTTTGACTTTTTTACCCTTGCCTTTCTCGCCACGAGCCAGCATCCATTCTTGTTTATTTATTTCTTTATCAAGAATTTTTAAAGATTTTTTATCAATCCAATAACGATCCGGGGTAATCGCCCCCAAAACAACCAACTCGCCCAAACCATAACCAGCTTCGATTGTTATTTTACTCTGGTCATTACTGACCGGATCAATAGTAAACATTACACCGGACTTTTCTGATTGAACCATTTTTTGAACAGGAACCGCAATGCCAACTTTGAAATGGTCAAAGCCTTTTTCTTCACGATAGAAAATAGCTCGGGGTTCAAATAAAGACACCCAACAACCTAAAACTGATTTTAATACTTCACCAATACCAGCTACATTCAAAAAAGTTGCCTGCTGACCGGCAAATGATGCATCCGGCAAGTCTTCAGCCGTGGCCGAAGAACGACAAGCCACATATATATCTTTGCCTTCGCCCAAGCATTCATAAGATTTTTTAATTTCGTTTTGTATATCTTTAGGTATTTTTGATTTGGCAATTAAATTTTTAACTTTATTAGCAGATTCATTCAAAGCTTTTGTATCAGTCACATCCAGGCCGGATAAAGTTTTTTCAATTTTCTCCTGCAAATTATTTTTTTCTAAAAAATAGTAATAAGCCTCAGCTGTAACACAAAACCCAGGCGGTACTGGCAAACCAGCTTTAGTTAATTCGCCTAAATTAGCGCCTTTGCCGCCTACTTTTGGAATGTCATCCTTAGATATCTCGGAAAACCAAAGAATAGATTTCATATTCTTACTCCTTTTACCCTGTGAAATGCGACTCTGTCGCCCCGCTTTAGCCTGTCTGCCGACAAGGCAGGCGGGATTTCACGGAGTGAATTTTATTTTTGCTTCCAAATAATTTTATCTTTTGCGAAACTATTTCTGTTATTTCCTTATAAGCTGGTTTTAGTAATTGTCGAGGGTCAAACTCAGATTTATTCTGAGATAAATTTTGTCGCAAACCAGCGTTAAAAGCCAAACGTAAATCAGTATCAATATTTATTTTCGAAATACCAACCTTTATTGCTTTTTTAATCAGTTCATCAGGAACTCCTGATGTTTTCTTTATTTTGGCACCATAACGATTGGCTTGACCTACCAAATCTGATAAAGCGCCGGATGCACCATGCAGAACTAAGGGAATTTGAACTTTTTTTCTAACCAATTTTATTCTTTCAATATCTATAAATGACTCTCCAGTAAACTTATAGGCACCATGGGAAGTGCCAACAGCAATAGCTAGAGAATCAACTTTAGTTTTTTTGACAAATTTCTCTGCTTCATCAGGGTCAGTAAAGCTTCGAGCTTTTTTGTTGATAAATCCCAAGCGGCCTAATTCCGCCTCTATTTGTATATCTTTATTATGAGCGGCTTTGACTGCTTTTTGAGTCAGCTTTATATTTGTTCCCAGATTATAAAAAGAACCGTCAAACATAACTGATGTAAATCCTGCTTTAAGACAATCTCTGACTACCTCAATCGTTCTGCCATGATCTAGGTGTAAGGCTATCGGAACTTTTGACATTTTAGCCAAATCTCTGATTATCAAAGCTAATTCGGAAAGTCCAACATAATCAATACTTTTTTCGGTAATGCCCAATATTATCGGCGATTTTTCTCTTTCGGCTGCCGCAATTACAGCTTGAGCTGATTCTAAATTATAAACATTAAATTGGCCGACTGCATAGCCCTGTTTTTGTGCTTTTAACAATAATTTTTTTGAACTAACAAGCATTATTTTCCCTTTTTACCCTGTGAAACAAATTTACTTCTAAGTAAATTTCTAGCTTGGCTAGATTTCACAGGGTGAATCCTGTGAAACAACTCTTTGAGCTCTCGCCTTCGGCGAGGTTTCACAGAGTGAGCTCTTTTTTAAAATAATCAACAGTTGGTATCTCGGAAGGATCAATATTGTTTAGTAAACTTAAATAAAAGCTTATATAGCTCCCAGCGGATAATGCCTCCAAACCTTCAGATAGTTTTCCTTTACTAGAAGTATTATAAGACAAAAAGGTAACTTTTGCTTTATTCAAAACTCGTTTAGTTATGGCAATTCTTTTTTTAATAACTTTAGAATAATTTTTTGATTCTAGAAATAAGAAAATTAAATTTTTCTTGGAAGGAAACTTCAAACCCTCCATTAAGTGATGATTAAGCTCGGGCAAAAGAAAATACTCAGCAAATGTTTTGGCATTCTCATTAATTTGATTAGCTAAAATATGAACATTGCCGGATAAAAATTCAGCTCCTACAACTATTGGCATTTTCTGATAAATTTTTTGCGCCAAGATTTTCGCTTTTTCTTCCACTTTAGTTTTCGACAAATCTACAATTGCTTTTTTGATTTCTACTTCTTGAACTTTAACCAAATTAAGTTTCTTCAATAAACCTAATTGGGCCATAATTGAATAACCTAAACCCATGCGCGGTTGATTTGAAGGATTATGAATTGGAGCAAAAATATAAGCGAGAATTTTTTTATTTTGAGCTACCTTAGCTAACTTCCCTCCAGCTGTAATAACGATAATTTTGCTTTTCCTTTTCAGCGCTTCCTTTAAGCAAGACAAGGACTCTTCAGTATTGCCGGAATAGCTGGAAACAATGACCAAACTTTTGGAAGAAACATAACCGGGTAATTGATAATCGTTTACAATTAAGACTGGATATCTGATCTCTCGATAAAAAACATTGCGCAGAAAATCAGTACCAATATTCGATCCGCCCATTCCGCAAACAATAATATTTTCGATTTTTTTATAAGCGGTTGGTAATTTAATCTTTTTAACTTCAGTCCAGGCTTGCTGGCACTGCTCTGGTAAGTCTCTGATTGAACCTAAGATATTACCCTTATCTAATTTTTTAATTAATTGATTAAAATTAGCCATAATTTACTTATAATTATTTTTAACTAATTTTATAATTTCTAAAAATGAATTAAAATCTAGACTTGTTCCGCCAATCAAAGCTCCGTCAATCTCAACCATTTTTATAAATGAGGCAATATTTTTTGGGGTAATGCTTCCACCGTATAAAATTCTTATTTTGTTGGCAACTTCATCATTAAATAATTCAGATAAAAATTGCCGAATTTGTCTGCAAACTGAATTTGATTCCTCTGGGTTGTCAGGCTTTCCAGTGCCAATTGCCCAGATCGGCTCATATGCAATAACTAGGCTCTTAGCTACTTCTTTAGAAAACGATTCCAAAGCTTCTTCTAATTGTTTTCTAACTACATATTCGGTCAATCCTTTTTCTCTGTCTTTTAGCTCTTCGCCAACACAAATTATTGGCTTAATATCTTGATCTAAAGCTAAAAGCGCTTTTTTTCGAACTTGGGAATAAGTTTCGCCGAAATATTTTCTTCTCTCCGAATGGCCCAAAATTACATAATCACAAAAGGCAGTAATCATTTTGGCTGACACTTCCCCAGTATACGCACCTTCTGGTTCTTGATAAATATTCTGTGCACCGATCTTTGCCGAGCTTTGAGCCAATAAAGACTTTGATGAATCCAGACTCACAAAAGAAGGGCAAACAACCACATCGATATCAGAAATTGCTTCTTCATTTTTTAAAAGTTTTCCCAAAAAATCAGAAGCTTCTTTGTTGGTCTTATTCATTTTCCAATTAGCCACAACCAAAGGAATTCTGCTCATAAAATCCCAAGTTATTTTTACTTTCTTTATTTTAACTAAAAACAATATTAAACACAATTAAAAGAAAAGACAGGAGAAGTTCACATTTTAGTTTTTTTGTGAACGTACGACCAGAGGCCGTCTCCTGTCAAGATGGATTATGAATTTTTCGGCATTTATAAAAAGGTACTATTGGTTCAACGCTAACCAATCCACTTAGGAAGAATCCAATTTCATTATGATTCCGATTGCTTTTTCCCAGAACCATCCTTGGCAACTTCATGTACTCTACATAATGTCCGGGTTGGATATCTTTCGCTTCCTCCAGGGTCATCTTCGATATGACTTCTTCGCACATCTGTATTACCTCCTTGTAAGCAAAAATTCATAAGAGCATTCTTATGAATTACCCTCCATCTCTTTTTTGAATATTAAGTTGTCTGGTAAAATTATATTCGCAAATAAAATATTTGTCAATAAAATTATTTTTTACTGACTATCACACTTAGCCCAGGAAGTTTCTTCCCTGCTAAATACTCCAAAGTTGCCCCACCAGCTTCAGAAACATACGACATTTTATTGATAAGTCCAAATTCCTTTAGGGCAAAGATTGTATCGCCTCCGCCTACTAGACTAAAAGCACTGGATGATGTAACTACTTGGGCGATTTTTTTGGTACCGGCCGCATACTTTTTATCTTCAAACTGACCCATTGGCCCATTCCAAAAAATAGTTTTGGCTTTTTTGATAATCTTTGAATATTTATCTATCGTTTGATTATTAATATCTTTATTATTTTTCAAATTAACCGGCAAAATTATTTTTTTGCTGTGATTAGGAATCTTTTCAGTCCCTAATTTACTGCCGATTAGAATATAATCAGCAAATTTTAAGAAATTTCTAATCAGTGGCTCTTTTGTTTCCACCTTAGCCCCGCCAATAATGCAAACCAGAGGCCTTTTTGGATTTTGAATAATTCTGTGCAATGCAGAAATTTCTTTAGTTAAATCCAGCCCTGCGTAAGCAGGCAGATATTTGGTTACACCAACCACCGAAGCATGAGCTCGATGACAAACTGAGAATGCATCATTAACAAAAATATCAGCCAATTCAGCTAATTCTTTGGCAAACTTTTTGTCGTTTTTTTCTTCTCCTGGATAAAACCGAATATTTTCTAACAGAATTAAATTCTCACTAATCTGATAAGCGGGAAATTTATTAAGTTTAATTTTTAACTTTGAATTTTGAATTTTGAATTTAAGCAGCTTACTAAGTTGCATTGCTATTGGTTCAAGATTTAAACTTTTAACGTTCTTTCCTTTAGGTCTTCCGAGATGAGAAACAATAATTACTTTATTATTATTTCTCAGTAAATATTTGATTGTCGGCAAGGCATCTTTAATCCGACTATCGTCCATAATTTTTACTTTTGACCCGCTGTGGTTTTTTGTTTCCTTCTCAATAGGAACATTAAAATCAGCCCGTAAAAGAACTGTCTTATTTCTGACTTTTTTACCTTGCAAAGTATTTAGTTTCATTAACTAAATAGTAACATAAAAAAATAAGCTAAAAAATAACTTAATTTATAAAAGAAAAAGCGGGGCAGAAATTTATGAAAAGAATCTGCCCTGCAAAGGGACGGAAGTTAAATGCATGAAAGAAGTAGTCTTAGTGCTTCACGATTAGTCTTCTCGATTGATTATTCGACCGATGCAAGCAAGCACTTCGACCAACCGTAGGCCTTGTATAAAAGGCCAACCGATGACTAGGTCGTAGTGCTCTATTATGTCTTCAAAACGCACTACATGCGCGTCGCTCTCCAAAGCAAGCTTCTGGATGCTGTTCGCTACATTTTCGGGACCACTCTGGTTCTTTAGATAGCGGGAGGACATCCCGCCAAGATTTATTTCGTAAAACAGTTTGTTGTATTTCTCTCTGATCTTCTTTGCCAAGGAGCAGAGTGCACCCTCAAGATTCACACCGATCGCATTCTCCTTAAGTTGCAAGTGTTCGACGTAGACGTAGTCTGCCAACTCGATGGCCCTAATCGTGTTGCCATCAATCTTCCAGTAGGCCTCCTTGCCTGGCTTCAACACTATCCAGTACTTTCTCCAGATCACCTCAAACTCCAGCTCTTTTTCTGGAGTCGGTCGCAAGAGATCTATAAAAAAGTCACCAAGCTTGAGTTGCAGCTCATCACCATGTTCGATGATAAGCTGAGCTTCATCCTTATCGAAACGCGTATCATCGAGCCAGTCTTCGAAGAGTCGAATAATCTGCTTACGTTGACCTGGCGTGATCGAAGGGTTACCCATCGTCATCGCCTCCTTTCAGAACCTACCCTTCCTTTCGGAGGGTTGCGCTCCATTGTTGAAGCAACTAAGAAATTACAACAAATTTATAGTCTCATAGCTGCTCCAACAAAAGAAATATCAATGTTCAATTAACCATTAATTATATTGTCGTTAATCTCAAAAGTCAATACTTTTTATCTTGAATAAACTTTGTTAATAATTTATCATTGAAATGAAGTTAACGAAAAATTATGGCCAAAATTATTAAGAAAAAGAATATCCCTTTTTTTCTCGAAGAACTTAAGAAAAAATATCCAGTATATGCGCCAATTAAAAAAGGCAGTGATTATGTCTTTGAATCTATTGCCGATATCCCAGCTGAAGAAGTAGTCTTGGAATACCCAATTACAATCCTGCCACCCAAAAAGTTTTTCTTCCCTCAAAAAGAAACCCTTTTTGAATTTACTGGTAAAAAATACCCGGATAAAATCTCAAAAAACAAAAATAATCTTTCCCAAAAATCGGTATTATTTGGCGTTCATCTTTATGATATCCATGGTCTCTTGATTTTGGATACTGTTTTTAAAAACCCAAAAGATGATTTTTATTACACTTCCCGTCGAAAGAACACAATTGTTATTGGGTTAACTTGTCCGGCTCGCAGCTTTTCTTTTTATGAAGCACTGGGACTGGACACCCATACCGGCTATGATTTATTTTTGGAAGATATTGGAGATGCATTTCTGGCTATTTCGGAAAGCACAGAAGGAGAAAAGTTTCTAAAAATGCCGTTTTTTGAAGAAAGTAAATGGCGCGAAGGAATTAATGAGACATCACCACAAAACATTTTTGCTGATATGGAAAAACTTTCCCGAGCTGTCCAGCAAAGAAAAAGCAAAATCTGGGATGAGTTAGCCGATATCTGTTTTGGCTGCGGAATCTGTTCTTATGTTTGTCCGGTTTGCTATTGTTTTGAAACAGAAGATCAAGTTAATTTTGACTTATGCTCTGGCTGTCGAACTCGCCGCTGGGATGCTTGTTTTTTACCTGATTTTTCAAGCGTTGCCGGTGGCCATAATTTTAGGGAAAAACTAAAAGATAGAAGCTACCACTGGTACTGGCATAAGTTTGTCCAGATGCCTCAAGAAATTGGCAAGGTTGGTTGTGTTGGCTGCGGCCGCTGTATTTATTATTGCCCGGCCAAAATTAATTATCGAAAAACTCTAGAAAAATTACTAAACCAAGTGAAATGATTTTGCTTTTAAAAGCAAAATCCCAGCAAAGCTGGATTTCACAGGATAAAGGAATTAGATGAATAATAATTATCTCCCCAAAGAAGCAATAATTGAAAAAATAGAAAGTTTTACACCAGAAATAAAACTTTATACTTTTAAATTAGCTAATAATCAAAAGTTCGAATTTATTCCAGGCCAATTTGTGATGGTCTCTTCACTCGGCTATGGCGAAGCACCATTTGGAATCGCCTCGTCGCCTTTTAAAAAAGACAATTTCAAAATTTGTGTCCGCAAGGTCGGTGGGGTTACCAAAGCTTTGGATAAATTAGAAGTTGGCTGTTACTCGGGTATCCGCGGTCCTTATGGCAATGGATTTCCTTTGAAGGAATTGGAAGGAAAAGACATTATTTTGGCAGCCGGAGGCACTGGTATTGCGCCGATTGTTTCCCTGGTTGAATATTTGACTACACTTCGTCCAAAATTTGGCAAAATTTACCTGCTTTATGGAGCAAAAACTCCCTCTGATCTACTTTTTTCCTCTGAATTCAAAAGGTGGAGCAAATCTATTGAACTTTGTCTAACAGTTAATCAGCCAGATAGAAAGTGGCAACAAAAAGTCGGAATAATTACTGGTCTTTGTAAAATTATTGAAGTGGACTGTCAAAAAACTAAAGCTATCATGTGTGGCCCGCCAGTAATGTATCAAGCAATGACTTCTGAATTGAAAAAAATAGGTATCAAAGAAAATAATATTTATGTTTCTCTGGAACGCAGAATGCGCTGCGGAATCGGTAAATGCCAACATTGCGTTTTTGGCACCAAATATGTCTGCCAAGACGGACCTATATTCAAATATTCAGAAATCTCTAACCTACCTGAGGAAGGATAATTCATGCAAAAAGTAAAAATAGCAATTTTCGATCTAACTGACTGTGAGGGTTGTGAATTACAAATTATTAATCTAAAAGAAAAACTCTTAACTGTTTTAGATAACGCCGAAATTATCAATTGGCGTCTGATAAAGCAAAAAAATGATCCTGGACCAATTGACATTGCCTTAGTTGAAGGCTCGGCCATGACTAAAGAAGAAATTGATTTACTAAAAACCCTAAGAAAAAAAACTAAATACTTGATTGGTCTTGGCGCCTGCGCTTGTATTGGCGGCATTCCATCAATTGTCGGCGACAAGAAAGAAAGGAAAAAACTATTTAGCCTAATTTATGGAAAAAACTACAAACCAAAAGCTTGGGAATCTAAACCAATTAATACTTATGTTCCAGTTGATTTTTATATTCATGGTTGTCCGGTTCATTTCCCAGAATTAGAAAGAGTAATAACTTTATTTTTATTTGGAAGATTTCCGGAAAAGTTAGGCTATCCGGTCTGTATGGAATGCAAATTTCGTGAAAACTCCTGCGTTTTAATTAAAAATAAGCCTTGCTTGGGTCCGGTCACTCAAGCTGGATGCAAAGCAATTTGTGTAACTAATGGTAAATACTGCTATGGCTGTCAAGGTCCGGTTAAAGATGCCAATATGAAAGCAATTAAAACTCGCCTTAAACAATTTTTAAGTGATTCAGAGGTTAAAAATTATCTCAACTTATTTCTTAAAGCAACTAAAGAATATAAAAAGGTAAGTAAATGAAAGAACTAGGTCCGGATTATATTTACCAAATTGAAGGTCATGGCAGTCTAGATATAAAATTTAATGAGTGCCAAGCCCGCTTGAATATTTTAGAAGGTGAAAGACTTTTTGAAGGAATGCTTATTGACCGACCCTACAAAGATGGACCTTTTATTACCTCGCGAATTTGTGGTGTCTGTCCGACTGTGCATTACTTAACAGCGGTCTGCGCTATAGAAAATGCATTCAAGATAAAAGTCACACCAGAAACTGAATATTTGAGAAAAGTGCTTTTAGCCGGTCAAATTATGCAAAGCCACACGCTTCATTTATTCTTTCTGTCTTTGCCAGATTATTTAGGACTTGATAGTGCTCTGGAAATTTCCAAAAAGAATCCAGCCGTCTTCCAAATTGCCCTAAGTTTAAAAAAATTCTCAGATGGACTGGTTGAGAAAATCGGCGGTCGCGCAGTCCACCCGATTACTCCACAAATTTCTGGTTTTGACAAAGTTCCTACAAAATCCGATCTTAATTCCATACTATCAGAGGCAGAGGTTTCTATTGATAAAGCTAAAGATACAGTAAAATTATTTGCCAAACTTGATTATCCAGACCTGAACCATAATATTGAATATTTAGCATCTGGTAATAAAAAAGAATATCAAATCTACAATACTTCTAAAATAATATCGAGTAAAAATAATAGCTTTAAAGCAACTGATTATGACAAGTATATTACCGAGGTTATTAAAGATTACTCAACTGCCAAATTTAGCACTAAAGATAAAAAAGGATTTATGACTGGCGCTTTGGCTCGCCTCAATATTAATCAAAAATATCTAAACCCAAAAACTAAACAATTGATTAAAGAATTGAATATAAAATTTCCAAGCAATAATCCTTTCTATAATAATTTAGCTCAAGCCGTAGAGATTTTACACTTTACAGAAAGTATAATTATTCTTTTGAATAAACTATTGTCTGCTGACTTAGAAAAAGCCAAAGTTTTTGATTATGAAATCAGAGAAGGCTACGGTGTCGGCACCTGCGAAGCTCCCAGGGGTACACTTTATCATGCTTATCAAGTCGGCAAAAATGGACTAATCAGCAAATGCGATATTATTACCCCCACTTCCCAAAATTTAACTAGCATTGAGGAAGCAGCTAATCTATTATTAGAAAATACTAAAAAGCACGATCAAAAAAAGCGCCAGCAGCTATTGGAAATGCTCATCCGCGCTTATGATCCCTGTATTACTTGCTCAGTACACTAAATAGAAGAATACCGCCTGAAAAAAGATTGTTTTACCTTTTTAAAGGCGGTATTTTTTATATACTTCTTGTGTCCAAGCAAATCGGTTGTTAAAAGCTTTTGTATAATCGATTTCGGTAATCTTCCAATATTTCTTAAGCAAGAAATTGTCTTTTACTTGATGTTCAATTATTTCTTTTTCTTGCTTTTCCTCTATGAGACTGATGATCATGGCAAAATGAACCAGAACAATATCTCCTTTCTTGATTTTATCAGTTGGATCATACAAACCGGAAATCGGAATAAATTTTTGACCCCTATAGAGACCTTTACAACCGTTCTCACTGACTTCTTTAATTTTTACCGGGTTAAGAACATGGCCAAAGATTACTATTGGATCATTATGAAAAGCTGTAATGTGCTCAGTATCCCAAAAGACTTTTATAAAATCTTCAAAGTCAAGTGTTGTTTTTTTAATTTCTCTTGCGTAGCGATTTATGTTGTAGGGAGCTCCGCTAGAGATGAATTTTCGAAGATCTTCCAGTAAAACTGGTTCCCTAATCAACATAAAGGCATCCTTACAAGAACATTCGGGCATACTTTTCATCATCAACTGAAGACTTCTGATAAAGTCTTTATCCAATGTACAATCCGCCCAAAAACTCAAGCTACTCACCTCCCTTTTTATTCAGTTGTCCTATTATATTTAACTTTTCTTGCGCTTCTTCTTCTGAAAGCTTGGCCAAAACCATATTCTGATTGCAAATTACCCAATCTCCTTTTTTCAAATCTGGAACCAAAGTTACTCCCACTTTATGAATATGGCCGCCTTGCTTGATTACTGCCTCGGGACCTTTTATTTTAACAATTTTTCCTGGAATTGCCAAACACATAATCTATTTCTCTAATGTTATGGCCTGGACTGGGCAATTATCGGCTACTTCTTGGCAATTACATTCTTTGCAGCATTCTGGATCAATAACATGAGATTTTCCATCTTCTTCAACTTTAAATACTTTGGGACAAATGCTTTCGCAAGCTCCACAGCCAATACACAGCTCCTTGTTTACTTTAGGTTTCATTATACCTCTTTATCACTAATTATTTTACATAAATCGGCCATGCGGCAAGAATAACCCCACTCATTATCATACCAAGCAATAATTTTTACCAGATTCTTGCCAACAACCTGTGTTAACGAAGCATCCACAATCGATGAAAATGAACTACCTTTATAATCAACTGAAACTAAAGGTTCTCTTGATACATCCAAAACTCCTTTCATCTTGCCTGATGCTGCTTCCTCCATAGCTTTGTTTATTTCCTCAACATTTGTTTCTTTTTCTAATTCAGCTACAAAGTCAACCACTGATACAGTTGGCGTGGGCACGCGCAAAGATAAGCCCTCCATTTTTCCTTTCAGTTCAGAAATTACTTCAGCTGTTGCCTTGGTAGCACCTGTAGTGGTGGGAATAATTGATTGCAAAGCAGATCTGGCACGTCTTAAGTCCTTATGCGGTGAATCCTGCAAAACTTGGTCCATAGTAAATGAATGAACCGTGCTCATCATGGCCTTTTTAATACCAAATTTGTCCTGAAGTACTTTAGCCACTGGTGTTAAACAATTTGTGGTACAGGAAGCCATGGAAATAATTTTATGCTTTTCAGCATCATATTTATCTTCATTGACACCAATTACAATAGTGATATCCGGATTTTCGGCTGGAGCTGAAATAATCACTTTTTTAGCCCCAGCAGCAATATGCTTTTGGGCATTTTCTCGATCCGTAAAACGACCAGTAGACTCAATGACTAAATCAACTTTCATATTCTGCCAGGGAAGATTTCCTGGATCTTTTTCAGACAAAACTTTAACTGGCTTATTATTAATAATTAAATCACTGCCTGAGGCATGAACTTCTCCTTCAAATTGGCCATAAGTAGAGTCATAGCGGAAAAGATGAGCTAAGGTTTTTGTATCAGTAAGGTCATTTACGGCCACAATTTCCAATTCTGGATAGGCTAAAATTGTTTTGGCTGTAAGCCTGCCAATGCGACCAAAACCATTAATTGCTATTTTCATTGATTCCTCCTTTTTTACCCTGTGAAATAGCGATCTTGTCGCTCCCGCTTTGGCGGGATTTCACAGGGTGAACCTAAATTATAATTATTATAGCAACAAAAAACTTAAAGTTCAAATTCGGACTTGACAAATTTTAAAAAAAGGAGTAGTATAAATACAGTATCAGAGGGAGATGGATATGTTTTTATCTAATCGATCATCAGCCATCTTTGATATGAAGATTGTCTAAAGCAACCTGATTTAGGTTGTTTTTTTATATAGATTTTGACAAGTGAAGTTAGACTTTAGGAGGAGGTGAAAGAAATGAATGGCGTTGTTAGGTACAATGAAAAGAGTATGGTTCCCATAGTTCGGATAGAATTGCGTAGAGATTGTATAAGGGAAGCAGACCAAGTACTTTCGGCATACCAGCAACAACGCAAAGAACAGAAACTCCCGATCCCTGAAAGCTGTGTAGTAATTGAAGAAATTCCTGAACAAGCTGAAAGGTAAAAAGAAATGAAAGGAGATCTACAACTTAATAGACAACTGAATAAAAGAATTAGGGGCTCCGTGTGGGTGAAAAATTGGTCTTATCCAATTAAGTCAACCCTTCATCACATATGTCCCCTTCTTTTTTTAATTAAATTAATCCTTTAAGCCTCAAAAAAAATCTAAATTTTGTATTATATTGTGATATAATATTTACACTTGGGTGCATAGCTCAGTTGGTTAGAGCGTCACGTTGACATCGTGGAGGTCCGTGGTTCAAATCCACGTGCACCCACCATTTAAAAAATACCTTTTTAAAAGGTATTTTTAATATCCTTGAGAGGCTATCTGTTAATTAGGATTTCCACAACCCATGAACATTACAATAAATTCTGGCTGTAACCTCCTTTGGTTTGATTCCAAATTCTACTTCATAATCTAAAACCTACAAACTAACAACTATAAACTATTAATAATCTTCACATTTGATTTGAAAAAAGCTTTTGAAGTGATCACAAGAAGGACATTTCTCGGGTGGCTCAGTGCCAAAATGTTGATAACCGCATTCGCGACAAACCCACCAAACTTCTTTTTCTTTTTTAAAGACTGTACCTTCTTCGACTTTTTTTAATAATTTTTTATAACGCTCTTCATGATGCTCCTCCGCTTTAGCAATTTCAGAAAAGCCTTCTTTTTCAGCTACTTTGGCAAATTCAGGATACATCTCGCTATTTTCAAAATGCTCGCCAGCAATGGCTGCTTTTAAGTTTTCAATAGTATCGCCATAAATTGTTGGTGTGGCTGCTTCGACTACAATTTCGTCCAGCTTTTCACTGCTTTTCTTTTTCAGTTTATTAATGTGTTCAAACAATCTTTTGGCATGCAGTCTTTCATTATCAGCTGTTATTAAAAAAATCTCAGCAATCTGCTCAAAACCTGCTTTTTTGGCCACTTTTGAATAGAAATTGTAGCGATTTCTGGCCTGACTTTCGCCAATAAAAGCCTTAGTTAAATTCTCAATTGTTTTTTTTATAACACTCCTCCTTATTTTTATTTTAACATCATTAATATTTAAAAGAAAAAGACCTAACATTCAAACGCCAAAGCGTCAAAACACTAGGTCTTTGCGGGTTGAGCCCACTATTAAGTTTTATACAATACGCGATTTGATTTGCTCCATGGCTTCTTTTATCTCCTTAAATCCACAGAATTGTTGGTCTTCCAGAATTAAGAGAGGTTCTCTTACTTTTTTGTCTTCACGGGTTTGAATGCCGGTCTTGCTCATTTCTACCAACGAACAAGCTTTTCTCCCCTGTCTGTTTCTGCCGTAAATAAGCATTGAACCAGGCATCCTTCACTCCTTTCTCCAGCAAGTCTATCAATCCATTTCCAGACCCAGACTTCACCACCTTATCACAGACTCTTAAAGTATTGCTCGATCAACAAGTGTATATGATCTATCAACATACGGGGAGAAACCGCCGAAGCTTCTATCGAAGTTTTAATCTTCATTAAAACTTCTTCGGCCTTACCCTCATTAATGATTTTACTAGCCATTCTCATACCCCAGGTATGTTCTTCTGGCGTCCGACTATCATATTCAGCTGCTATTTCAGCTACTTCTTCTGTCTGATACGCTAGAATGGCGGCCTATTTGACCGTCCATACACCCTCTTGATATGCGCATTTCTTCTTCAATTGATTGAGGAAAACGATAATCAGCGCCTTTGATACCTGTCTTCCTTTCTTCTTTATCCTTCTCGGTCATTATTCACTCCTTTCTCCTGCAAATCTATCAATCCATTTCCAGACCCAGACTTCACCGCTTCTGCCTTTTATCGTCCCTTCCTGAAAATTCTTGAAGCTATATCTTCAATTAAAGCACCAATGGTAAAACCAGCAAAAAATCCAACTATCCCAGAAATCAAAATGCCAACCAGAAAAAATCTTTGACTTTTATTCTTGAAGTAGTAAACATTCTTTCCTATTTTTATCCAAATTATGATGAACAAAATAGGAAAAGCTATTGTTAAAAAAACGATAATTAAATCATAAAACCAACACTTTAAGCCTTTCAATAAGTCTCTCATCAATTGTACCTCCCCTTTGTCAAAGAGCTTTTAGGCATCCCTTAGAATACTTAAGTTTATTCGATTAAAAACTATTTGTCAAATAAAAATTAATTGCTTGCTTCCCTATATTATAATTGTAGCCCAGTATTTGTAAAAATATATAAATTATTAAAATCTTCCTAAGAAGATTAAAAAATGCTAAAATTAAATAAATTCCAAATTCGAATAATCAAATCTCAAAATAAAACATTTATAATTTGAAAAATTAGGATTTATATATTGTTTAGAATTTAGATATTAGTGGTTAGAATTTAAGGAGGTCTATGTCTAAAGATAAAAACTTAGAAATAATGCGACATTCTTGTTCTCATATTTTAGCTCAGGCAGTTTTAGAAATGTTTCCTGAAGCCAAACTTGGTATTGGTCCAGCAATCAAAAATGGTTTTTATTATGATTTTGATCTTCCTCGAACCTTAATCCCTGAAGACTTACAAATTCTGGAAAAGAAAATGAAAAAAATTGTTAAACAGAACTTCCCTTTTAAGAAAGAAGTAGTGGATCGAGAAAAAGCTATCGCTTTTATGAAAAAAATTAAACAACCTTATAAAGTTGAACTGTTAAAGGAAATAAAGGAGAAAAAAGTTACTTTTTATCGCGATGGCAAATTTTTAGATTTATGCTCCGGTCCGCACTTGAAATCAACTGGCCAGATTGGTCCTTTCAAGCTAACTTCTATTGCCGGCGCTTACTGGCAAGGCAACGAAAAGAACAAAATGCTTCAGAGAATTTATGGAATCTGTTTTGAGACCCAAAAAGAACTTGATAAATATTTAAAACAAAAGGAAGAAGCCGAAAAAAGAGATCATAAAAAGCTGGGAGCCGAGCTCGATCTCTTCTCTTTTCATTCTGAATCACCTGGTTCAGTTTTTTGGCATCCAAAAGGCATGATAATATGGAATGAATTGGAAAACTTTGGTAAAAATCTAAGAAGAAAATACGGTTACCAAGAAATTCAGACTCCGCAGTTAGCTAAAAACATCTTATGGAAAAATTCTGGCCATTGGGAGCATTACAAAAATGAAATGTTTTACTTTGATGTCGAAAAAGAAACATATTGCCTCAAACCAATGGACTGCCCGTTCAATATTAAAATTTACCAAACCAGACAACATTCATATAAAGAATTGCCGATACGTTTTACTGAAATCGGCCGCATTATGCGCAATGAAAAATCCGGCCAGCTTAATGGACTCTTGCGTTTAAGGTATCTGACCCAAGATGACGCCCATATATTTCTAACCAAAAACCAGGTAGAAAAAGAAATTATCACAATCCTCAAGCTAGTTAAGGAATATTACAAAGCTTTCGGTATTGCACCAAAATTTTATCTTTCAACCAAAGGTGATAATTATATGGGTGATATAGCTGATTGGGATGAAGCTGAAAAAGATTTAAAAAATGCTTTGAAAAAAGAAAAAATAAAATATGATCTTAAAGAAAAAGATGCTGCTTTCTATGGACCAAAAATTGATATTGATATCGAGGATGCTTTGGGCCGCCCATGGCAACTAGCTACTATCCAGCTCGACTTTCAGTTACCTAAAAGATTCGAATTAGAATATATTGATAAAAATAGCAAAAAGCAAACACCGGTTATGATTCATGCAGCTATTTTCGGCTCAATTGAGAGATTTACCGGAATTTTATTGGAGCATTATGCAGGGTATTTGCCTTTGTGGCTATCACCAATTCAAGTAACTACCATTCCAGTTTCTAATAAATTTAGCGCTTATGCTAAAAAAGTTTATTCTGATTTATTAGCTGAAGGAATCCGGGTTGAGCTTAATGATAAAGATGAAACTTTAGGCAAAAGAATCAGTGAGTCTGAAAAGCAAAAAATCCCTTATATGGCAGTGGCTGGAGAAAAAGAACAAAAAAGTAAAAGCATTACAGCTCGCAAACATGATAATAAAAAATTAGAAACTCTATCAATTAAAAACTTTATCGATAAAATTAAAAAACAAATCGAAAATAAAGATTAATGAAATACTCTATCTGGACCTTTGGCTGTCAAATGAACGAATCTGATAGCCAAAGAATTGCTACAATTTTGGAAAAGCAAAATTACAAGCCTGTTCGCCGCGACGAAGAGGCTGATTTAATAATTGTTAATGCTTGTTCAGTCAGGCAATCAGCAATTGACCGGATTTACGGTAAAGTTAAGTATTTCAATCAATTGAAAATTAAAAATTCGAAATTGAAAATTATTCTAACCGGTTGTGTACTAGATCAGGACAAGGAAAAAATGGCCGAGATCTTCGACCAAATTATTGATATTTCAAAAATTAATAAACTGCCGGTTTTATTGGATTCAAAAATAAAAATTGATAAGAGTTTAGAAAATTATTTCCACATAAAACCTAAATATGAATCGAAAATCGAAGCTTATGTGCCAATTATGACTGGCTGTAATAATTTTTGCTCTTATTGTGTGGTTCCTTATACTCGTGGTCGGGAAATTTCTCGTCCAGCCTCCGAAATTATTAATGAAATAACAAATTTAGTAAAAAATGGCTATAAAAAAATAACTCTTTTGGGTCAAAACGTTAATAGTTATAAAAATAAAGAAATTGATTTTTTAAATCTGATAAAATTAATTAATAACATCCCTGGTAATTTTTGGTTTTCCTTTTTAACCAATCATCCCAAAGATATGTCTGATGAACTAATAATGGTCTTGCCAAATTTGGAAAAATTTTGTCACTGCGTTCACTTACCTCTTCAATCTGGCAATAATAAAATTCTTAAAGAAATGAATCGTCATTATACTTGTAGCCAATATTTATCTTTGGTTCAAAAAATTAGAAAAGCTCTGCCTGATGTTAGCCTTTCAACTGACATTATTGTTGGTTTTCCTGGAGAAACTAAAAAACAATTTTCAGATACAGTAGGTATTATAAAAAAAGCTAAATTTGATATGGCTTATATTGCCGGCTATTCGCCCAGATCGCAGACCACCGCTTATAAACTTAAAGATAATGTGCCAAGAGAAGAGAAAATAAAAAGACAGAAAGCCTTGAATCAGATTTTAGCCAAAACCGCCCTTTCTAATAACAAAAAATATATCGGCAAAGTTATTGAAGCTCTGGTAAAAGGAAAAAGCAAAAAGAAAGGCATGCTTTATGGTGAAACAAAAACTCTGAAGAATTTGGAGTTTAAATCAAATAAAAATATCGTTGGCAAATTTGTTAAAATAAAAATAACTAAAGTAGCCTCCTGGAGTATTTATGGAGAATTGGTATGAAGATAAATTTATCAACTGGCTGGAGATTTGACTCACCGCCAAGTTTAAAAAAAAGTTTCATCTGGGCCCAAGAACTTGGCTTTGATGGAGTTGAGTTAGTTATTAATAGCGAGAACTTATTCCACGGCAAAAATTTTGTCAAACGTTTATCAGAAAAATACCAAGTACCAATTAGGATTATCCACTGCCCAATTGTGACCATGCCTTTCTTGTGGCCCCTAAAATATGGGGTAAATAAAACTTTTGATTATGCTTCGTTTTTTGACGCTTCATTGGTAGTCATTCATCCACCAAAGATGAAAGGTTATCAAACTCTTCAAGGTCAAAATATGCTCGCTTACCTATCCGAAAAGCAGAAAAAATACCCAGAAATTAAAATAACTTTAGAAAATTTTGAATCAGATAACAAAGGAACCAAGAGAAACTTGGAAGATTTAAGGAAACTTTTGACCGAATTTAATTTTAGTTTAACCTTGGATGTTAATCATGTTGGTTTTACTAATTATAAACTTCCCGAAGTCTATAGAATATTCAAAGATAAAATTAAAAATATTCATTTTTCTAATCAAACAACTCAAGCTGAACACTTACCGCCCTATAAAGGTAATCTGAATCTGAAAGATTTTTTAAAAAATCTAAAAAAAGACAACTACCTTGGTAATTTAACTCTGGAATTACTTTATCAACCATTTATTTCTAGTAAAAAAGTCAAAGCTGATATAGAAAAAAGTATTAATTTTATCAGAAAGGTTTTCAATGAATAAATTAGTTGCAATTGTCGGACCAACCGCTTCGGGTAAAACTAAGCTGGCTATATCACTTGCCAAAAAATTCAATGGCGCAATTGTTTCGGCTGACTCCCGACAAATCTACAAAGAAATGGATATTGGTACGACCAAACCAGTTTCAATGCAAAATGTAGACTGCAAAATGCAAAATGGTGTATTGATAGTTGACGGTATAAAACATTATTTAATCAATATAAAAAAACCTTGCGAAGATTATACTGTTGGTCAATATAAAAAAGATGCGATATCAGTAATCAATAAAGTTATTTCGGATGGTAAATTGCCCTTTTTAGTCGGCGGAACTGGTCTTTATATTTCGGCTATAAAGGATAACTTGGAAATTCCCAAAGTCAAGCCTAATGAAAAATTAAGAAAAAAGCTGGAAAAAGAAATAAAAAACAAAGGACTTGTTTTTATTTGGAAAAAATTAGTCAAAATCGATCCTGAAGCAGCTTATATCGTTGATCCTAAAAATCCCCGACGCGTAGTCCGCGCCTTGGAAATTGCCTTATTAACTAAAAAACCATTCTCATCTCAGCGGAAAAAAGGCAAACCCTTATATAAAATATTAGAACTGGGTCTTAATCCCGAATCAGAAAAATTGAAAAAAATAATTGCTGAGAGAATTGATATTATGGTTCATAATGGATTAGTCAAGGAAGTGAAAAGTTTAGTTAAGAAATATGGTACAAAACCAAAAGCATTTGAGGCCATCGGCTATTGCGAAATCATTGATTATCTGAATAATAAAACTTCTTTAGAAGAAGCAGCAGAATTGATGAGCAAAAACACTTGGCATTATGCGCGCCGACAAATGACCTGGTTTCGTAAAGACAAAGAAATCATCTGGTTGCCCAATAATTCTTTGGCAAACTCTGAAAAATATGCTCAAAAATTAATCAAAGAATTTTTGAGTTAATAGTGTTATAATTATATCTATGCGATTAAAACTTGCTATTTTTATTGGCAAAATAACTGCCTTTTTGTGTCGGGCTACTGGCCGAGGTGGCGGAACGACCTTACCAGGTCTAGTTGCCCAAAAAATTGACTCGTGCCTGGTCGAAAAACTAAGCAGCAAAATCCTTAAAGGCAATATTGTTATTTCCGGCACCAACGGCAAAACCACTACCGCTAAAATGACGGCCACTATTTTGGAAGAAGCCGGCCTTACTTCAATTCATAATCGGGCTGGCTCTAATCTAATCCGTGGCATTGCTTCAACCTTAATTGCCGAGAGCACGCTCTCGGGACAGATTAAGAAACAAATCGGCATTTTTGAAGTTGATGAAGCTACAGTTCCGGAAGCAGTCTCTGTCCTCAAGCCCCGATTGGTTATTATCACTAACTTTTTCCGTGACCAGCTGGATCGTTATGGAGAACTGGATACTATTTCCGGCATTGCTAAAAAAGCTTTAGACTATCTACCCAAAGATTCGAAACTTATCTTGAATGCCAATGATCCTTTTGTGGCTTTTTTAAATGAAAATGTCCAAAATAATACTCTCTACTTTGGTATTGAAGATGAAAGTAAAGCTATAAAAACTACTGAGCACGCAGCTGACGTTAAAAATTGTTCCAGATGTGGTAAGCATTATGTATACCAGGCTGTGTTTTTGAGCCATTTAGGCAAGTTTAGCTGCCCCTGCGGGGCAGTCTCGCCGACTCCACAGGTTTATGCCTCAAAAATTGACCTCAAAGGAGCCCAAAGTTCAGTTATTGAAATCATCCTACCTAAAAATCAGAAAATCTCCGCCAAGCTTCGCCTGCCCGGCATTTATAATGTTTATAATGCTTTAGCTGCTGCCTCCCTATCTTATGCTTTAGGAATCAAAACCGAAGTTATTAAAAAGGGTCTGGAAAAATTCTCAGCTGCCTTCGGCCGGGTTGAAGAAATTAAAATTAATGGCAAAACTATAATGATGTTTTTGGTTAAAAATCCGACCGGCTTCAATGCAGTTATAAAAACGCTATCGCAAGACCCTGGGGCCAAGAATTTTATTATGGCTTTGAATGATAATCTGGCTGACGGCACGGATGTTTCCTGGATTTGGGATGTAGATTTCGAAGAGCTGGCCGAAAAACCAATTCACCTGATCTATGTTTCCGGCGTAAGAGCTGAAGATATGGCTTTGCGATTAAAATACGCTGGCATTTCAACAGACAAAATTATGATTGAGAAAGACTATAATATTTTGATCAGAAAAGCCCTGGCTCAGACTAAAGACGGCCGTAAAATATACCTGCTACCAACTTACACAGTTATGCTTGATATCAGAAAATCTTTGCAAAAACTAACTAAACTCCATCATTTCTGGGAGAATGTATGAAATTAGTAATTGGGCACTTATATCCTGATCTTATGAATATGTATGGCGACCGCGGAAATATCATCTGTTTGGTCCAGAGATGCTATTGGAGAGGAATTGAGGTAGAAATTATAAATATACACCTGAAAGAGAACTTTGAGCCAGAAAAGTATGATCTGGTCTTTATGGGTGGTGGTCAAGATAAAGAACAGCGCTTAGTCGCTTCCGATTTCCAAAAAATCAAAGGCAAAGATATAAAAAAAGCAACGGAGACCGGCCTACCTGTTTTGGGCATCTGTGGCGGTTATCAATTATTCGGTCATTATTTCAAGACTATTGGCGGAGATACGCTTCCAGGCATTGGTATTTTGGATGTTAGAACCCACGGAAGTAAAAAAAGAATGATAGGCAACGCTGTAATAAATATAAATTCAAAATTCAAAATTCAAAATTCAAAATTGAATACCCTTGTCGGTTTTGAAAACCACAGCGGACAGACCTTCTTAGGTGAAAAATGCCAGCCATTGGGTCAAGTTGAAATTGGCTATGGGAATAATGGAGATGACCAACAAGAAGGCGCCTGGCAAAGAAATGTTTTCGGTACATATCTTCATGGCTCATTCCTACCTAAGAACCCACATTTTGCTGACTATTTAATTACTCTGGCTCTGGCAAGAAAACATGGCTCAATTGATTTGAAACCATTGGATGACAAATTTGAACTCAAAGCCCACGAAGCCGCCCTTAAAATCGCCAAAAAGAAAAAGACAGTTCATTTATAAAATTAATTAAGCTGAAATACCAAAAAATCACCTAGTAATAGGTGATTTTTTGTAATTAAATTTTCTAAATTATTTTGTCGCTTCAATATTGGGTACTGCCTGAACAATTGCTTCCAAATAGGCTTTTTGTGTATTGGCAAATGCTTCTGAACAAGCCTGAGGGCTAGTTTGATCGTACAATATATAATACCCATTAAATTGTTTTATAATTTCGTATCCTGTATTACTAATATAGGCATCTGACGGATTTGTATTTTTTTTCGATGTACCATTTTTCTTACTTAATCTTCCTAATCCGGCTGTCCAACTAGGACAAGCTTTTCGCAATGCAGGACTACTTAATTTTATTGTGCCATCAGCATTAACAGTATAATCTAAATCTGCAATCTTGGCTGTCAGTGGAATTTTTATTCCCAATTGTGAAATGGTTAAAAAATTACCGGTCTAAGAATTTGATTCAGACTCGAGGGCTTTTAATTGTGTTTGTGCTGTCTTTAATTGATCGTTTAAACTCGTCACTTTTTGAGTCAAATCATTAATTGTTTGCTGGTTTTGAGATGCTTGGTGAGCATTTTGCTGTGAAAGATTCCAAAAATAATAAGTGGATCCGACCCCGGCAATAATTGCCAGGATTAAAATGATTATTAAAATAATTGAAGCTGTTTTACTCATTCTGCCTCCTTTTTTATTTCTTAAATCATAGCGTAGTTATGATTTTTGTCAACGAACCACCCACTAAAAAGTATAACCACTCCAAAAATCGTCAAGAAAAAGACATTCCATTTATAGAATTTAATGAATTAAAAATCACCTTCTAAAAAGGTGATTTTTATTATGACTGAGCATTACGGTCCAGTACCGTTTCGTTCGAATCCTGGATTACTGGACATCGTACAGACGGTTAGAACCTCTATGATGGAAAGAATATTTATTACCAAGTTATTTTAAACTCATCGTAAGAGTCATTGTTAAAAAGAGATTTAGTTTGTTCAACTTGTACGTTTTTGCTATTTGTCACCATTTCCAAAATCTTTGCAAGGTTACCTCGTATATAATCATATTCAGTAGGGTGGAATTTTTTATAGTTATCTAAACGTAAAATGGCATGTCTTTTGTCTAAATCATACTCTGTAAATTTCATGTCTCCTACTTCAGTAAAATAATGCCAAAATTTCGGAGTGTTTTTGAAAGCTGTCTCAAGGGAAATAAGACGAGACATTAATAACTTCGTAATAAGGGAATTTATAATAAGAGAATCGTATCCTATTTCGAAAGCCTTTGATTCATCCCAATGAAAAACTTCAAGTATAACGGGGATGATTAGATCGCCAAAAGACCCCTGATACCATTTAAAAGAAGCAGTAAAGTCTTTAAACCTGAAAGAGTATCCAAGTTCTTTTAGCCTATTTTCGACCATCTCTACACCTTTTTTGCCTTTTTTATTAAGAATATAATCTCTTAAAGTTATCAATACTGTCCCTCTTGTTGTATCCTCTATATTCATTATCCTATCAGCTTCTTTTTTTGTAAGTTTTACTTTCGCCATAATTTATTTATATTTATCTTGTTTACAATTATATCACAAAAACGGCTCCATAAAGCCGTTATATAAACTGAGCATTACGGTCCAGTACCGTTCTGGACTAAATGAAGTATTATTAAAAATATAAATTAGCAAATATTTAGGTTTTTTTATTAAATTGATTAGTTAATTTAAGAACCTCAAACCAAAAAATGCTAAATATTCCGGCCGAAAAACAAATTGCTAAATCAATAAAGTGGAGAGTTTCGAAATAGAAAAGATTTTGTAAAAAAGGGACATACAAAACTATAAGAATAAAGGCTATTGTCCCTGCTAAAATCCACCAGAGTGCTTTATTGGAACTGCGAAGTGTGCTAAAAATAGTCCGCTGCCATGATCTGTTTGTAAGTATCAGGCCTAAATTAGCAATTACCAAAGTGGTAAAAGCCAAAGCCCTGTATGAGCCTTCATTCAATCCCTGCCCTCGGGCAATTAGAAAAACCAGCAGGACAATAAAGAGCACGCTTAGGCCCTGCATAAAGCTTAAGATAATATTCCTTTTGCCAAATAATGGCTCTTTCAGATTCCTGGGCGGCTTTTGCATCAAATTAGGTTCTCCTCTTTCCGCCTCAAATGCAATTGAACAGGTCGGATCAATTATCAATTCTAAAAAAGCAATGTTAACCGGCAGAAGAATCAATGGCCAACCCATAAAAACAGGAATAATAGCCAGACCGGCAATCGGCACATGAACAGCTAATACATAAGACATGGCTTTTTTAAGATTATCAAAAATAAGACGACCCATTTTCACCGCCTTGACAATTGAATTGAAATCATCATTTAGGAGCACTAGAGATGAAGCCTCACGAGCCACATCAGTTCCACGCTCGCCCATAGCAATTCCAATATGAGCCGCTTTCAGAGCCGGCGCATCATTTACCCCGTCGCCGGTCATAGCCACAATTTCCCCATTTTCTTTCAAGGCTTCGACTATTAATAATTTTTGTTCTGGAACAACCCGAGCAAAGATATTAGTGTATTTAATTTTTTCTTTTAGTTCATCTTTAGCCATATTTTTCAATTCCTGACCAGTAATTACTTTACCCAGTTCTCTAAGTCCGATTTGCTCGGCAATATTTTTCGCCGTCCCCGGATAATCACCGGTGATCATAATTGTTCTGATACCCGCTTCATAACATTCTTTAAGTGAATTTTGGACTGAAGGCCTGACCGGATCAGCAAGCCCTATTAATCCAAGATATTCAAAATCAAAATCATGTTGTTTACCGGGAAGATCTGGTTTTTTAAAATAGGCCTTGGCAACTCCTAAAACTCTTAAACCATCTTTGGCCATTTTATTAATATTTTTTAACAATTCTTTTTTTGGTTTCTCACCAAAGTGGCAAAGATCGGCAATTGCTTCAGGTGATCCTTTAGCGGCAATAATGTAATCTTTGCCATCCGGCGACTTCCAGATATACGATAAAGCAAATAATTTTTTTGACAAAGGATATTCACGAACTAACTGCCAATTATCATGAATATGTTTAGTTTTTGATATGGTTTTCCTGCCGAATTCTTTGATTGCTTTTTCGACTGGATCAAAGGGATCTTTCTGACTGGCTAAAACAGCAAATTCGGCCAACTTATGGAATCTTTCCGGTAAATTATTGCTATCTATATTATAAAAACTCTTTTTGGCAAGAACTTCACTAACCGTCATTTTATTCAAGGTAATAGTGCCTGTTTTGTCTACGCAAAGCACAGTAGCTGCTCCCAGAGTTTCAATTATCGGCACCCGACGGGTAAGAATCTGCTTTTTTGAAATACGCCAGGCGCCAAGAGCCAAAAATACTGTTAGAATAACCGGAATTTCTTCGGGTAGTATCGACATAGAAAGAGCAATACCGGCCAAAATGGCATTAAGCCAAATACCCTTAGTTAATCCATAAACAATAACAACTAAAACCGAAAGGGCTAACCCTAAAATAGTAAATCTCTTAACTATTTTTCTGGTTTCTTTTTGTAGAAGCGCTTGTTCGGGTTTTATTTTTGTTAATTTTCTGCCGATTTTGCCAAATTCTGTATCCATCCCGATTTTTTGTACCTCAGCCAATCCATATCCCTGGACTACCAATGTTCCTGAATAAACAAATGACAAGCCATCACCGCCCGGTGAGCTGATTTTAGCGTTCTTTGTAGAAACCTCTTTGCGAACCGAAACTGACTCGCCGGTTAATAATGATTCGTCTACTGATAAATTAGAACAGGATAAAATAATTGCATCGGCCGGCACACGATCGCCTTCAGTAAGAATTATAATATCGCCCCTGACGACTTCCCGACCGGCAATACGAATTCTTTTACCATCTCTAATAACCAAAGCTCGGGGGCTGGATAAATCACGCAAAGCCTCAAGCGCCCTTTCGGTTTTTCGTTCCTGATAAAAAGTAATACCAATTATGACAAAAACAAAAGCTAAAAGCACCAAAGCTTCTTTGACGCTACCAATCATAAGATAGATAACACCACCGGCTATCAAAAGCAGAAACATCGGCTCGTGCATAACATCAAAAAAAATATTAAAGATATTACGTTTTTTAGCTGATTCGATTTCGTTGTAACCTTCTTTCTGAATCCTTTGATTCACTTTCTTTGAGGAAAGCCCTTTAATATTTTCAATTTTTTCAAATTTTTTATACATAATATGCATAATTAATACCTTTTATCATTTTAAATTATTTTATTAAAAGTATCGAGCTTTTCAGATTTTTCATCAACAAAAAATGGCCTTTTTTGAGGCCATTTAAGGCTTTTTAGGGACCACAGTCTATGTCTGACAACGCCCGTGCTGGCTGAGCATTACGGTCCAGTACCTGAAATGGAACAAGACGAATGAAATACAAGAAAGAAAAGAAGAGGACTTCAATTAATTATGTTTGATGTAATATTTCAGTAATTTTATGTCCATAATGAATAGAGTCATCATCTATGAAAAAATCTGTATTCATATCACGTTGCGGCATATAACTTATAGATCTTTCTTCTAGTGGAACTAGGCCTTTTTTGGGTTTAGCAGAAATTTTTGAAAAATCTTGATAATTAACAAAAGAAATTTTACTTCCTATTGGTTGATCTTCATATAAACCATTTGTTTTTCTAAATCTTAAGGACTCTCCTGTAAATAAAACAAAGTAAATTGAACCTTTTTCTGTCTGAAAAATATATTTAAGACCTTGTTTCCCCTTTTTTAATTCTTCAATAATATTTATATAATAATCTTGCATTCTCTTTAATGTTTCTGTATAAATATCGCCGCCTTCCTCTAACTTGAAAGGGTGATCTTCTTTATGTGGTTCATCCAATGCCGCTTTATTTATTTTTGCTTTTTTATCATCAATGTTTCTTAATAAATTTTTAAAATTATCAAGAGAATAAGGGTGTTCTAATTGATTACTTTCTGCACCAAGATCTGCACGAATTTGTGCAATCTCTTGTTCTATTATTCCCCCTTCCTCATTTTCAACTGGTGAAAATTCTCCTTTATCCAACTCTGACATAATTCCTCCCTTTATCAAATTATCTCATTATACTCCTAAAACAACAATATTTCATGTGGATTAATAAAAAACGGCTCCATAAAGCCGTTATATCAGCTGAGCATTACGGTCCAGTACCGTTTGAGGAAATGAGACGAAACAAATGAGACGGTATAAAAAAAGACCCTTATTTATACTCGTGCAGCTGATGCTGACCGTTAAAAACGGTGGTCTTACGAGTTGAAAGGTGGAAGGAAAGTGAGGCGGTTGTGCTAAGGGTTGAGACTCCAAGGGTTTAACCTTGTTTATCAGTTACCAATTGCAGTAGCACAACCTTTAACCCAGTTGGTGAGACTGTGACCTCCTCTTTCCTTCCGAAACCTTGCGGATGGGTGTTTGACGCTTCGGGATGAGCTTCCAAGTAATCAGCTATCTCTTTGAACATCATTAGAAAAGAGGGACTCACCTTCTGCGGACAGTATGATTTTTTACCTTGCCAGCTATAAATGAAAAAGGGAGAAAGATATCATCCAGTATCTTATAAAGAGGTTTAAACAACCAATCAGCTGTCTCGCCAATAGCCGATATTTTGTAGAGTGCTTGTCCAATGAAAACTGCCAGAATAAAGATTACTATTAAGGTTATCCAGTACGGCAACCAGTCCTTCATAAAGAATCCTACTATTGCCAGTACTATCACGATAGCTACCACCAACCACAAGAGTATCTTCCAAGGGTCACTCCGCATGGCTAACCGCCTCCTTCTTTTTTAAAATACACCCATCCACTTTAGATAGGAATATTTCATTATAATTCAATAAAATATTTTGTCAATACCATAAAACGGCTCTATAAAGCCGTTTAATAACTTTATGGACCTCACAGGACTTAGTTTGAACCGCTTAGTGAAGGAATTGGTGGGTTGGCAGAAGTTAATGGTAAAAAATATATAAAAAAAGGACGTCGGGAGGGTTAGGAAGAATGAGCAGTCGCAAAGCCGAAGCTTCACAAAAGTCTAAACTTTCTAACCCTATAATCCCGCGTCTTTTAAAAGCCCCTATCCTCTGAACATCTATCTGATGATGATAATACTCATCACCATGATGCTTTATATGGGTCTTTTTCGGATAGAACTGCAGCGGCTAAATTAATAGCACATTGTGCGTGAACCGATCTCTGGCCCCATTTGGTGGTATACCTTGGTTCACCATCTGCAATCTCCCGAGAGCATAAAACACAATCTGTAACACTTCCGCCAGGAGTAAGAAAGTAGCTAACTCCCTCTTCTAAAACAGCACATGAGACTATTCTCAAAGCGTTCTGTTTTACATTGAATGACCTAGTGAAGACAGTCATCAGCTTTAGATCTGAATCGGCCAGTACTTGTTTGATGGCCTCATAGTCGGATTGAGAGAGCTTACTCTCTGTAAGTGTAGTGAAGACTGTTTTGAAGCAAATGGATAGTTCTTGTATGAAAGCAGTTATATCTCGCTTTAGCATCTCCAGATCCTTCATAATCCTCTTCATCGTGCCCCTCCTTGTCAAAGAGTCATCATTTTGTACGGTACTTATCCAACTGCTCTTTTTTTCTGTCTTCTGCGGGAAATATATGGCAGTATATCAAGTATGATTATCTGCAATAGAACCGCACCTAATATCACGGCGACACATACTAGCGTTCCCGTCCTATTACCGTTTATGACGAAAAACAAGCAGGCCAAAAAATTGATAAATGACAGAAAAAACAATATACGCACCAACATTTCTTCCCTTCTCACATTTTTCATTTCATGCTCTCCTTTCAGTCAAACTTTCCTTTTATTCTATTGTCAACTTTTAATTATATTCAAATTAAATAATTTGTCAATACTAATAACGGCTCTAATGAGCCGTTATTAGTATTGAGCATTACGGTCCAGTACCTGTGAGGAAAATGAGACAAATAAGACAGTATAAAAAAAGAGGGGTATTATCCTCTCTTTTTATCATTTAGATTATTTTGATTTTTTTAATTTTTCGCTAACGATACCATTAGTTAGTTTGAGCAAATAATCGCCCAAAGAAAGATTACTAAATGCAGTTGGAGGTGGTTGACCTGTTGGTAAAATTGATATCAAGGCCTCTTTTGCATTATCAAGATGATAAGATAACTTTACTTTCTTAATATTTTCTTTACTGATTAGTGAATCTAATGTTTCTTTATATGCTTCAGCAAATCTAGGATCTTTAGATTTATTTAGCATATCTTCTTCTACATATTCATTAATGGGTCCTAGTTCTTTTTTAACAACTTGTATTATTCCCTCTATCCCTAGTTCACTTTTTTCGGCTTCACCTGTACCTATTTCTGGGCCTTGGCCTATGGTTTCTCCACTCATATTGCCTCCCATACTTATTTAATTATTTTGCCTTCATTATATTCTCATTTTATACTATTGTCAATGAAAAACGGCTTCGTAAAGCCGTAAATATAAACTGAGCATTCAGGATTCGAACCTTAATTTAAGTTATTTTATTAGTAAAAGAATAATAAAAATAATCAAAGTGAATATCAGAAGCCAAACGATTGTCATGAGTAATAACTTAATGGCTTCTTTTTTTTTGCCGTCCATATAAAGAAGTACAGGTTTCCCTAAGACCAATAACCCAACAATTGTGGCCGAGAGAACAAATAGCAAAAGCAAAGCCAAGGCGCCCAGATAGTTCATTTGCTTGCCAAATATGCACTGGGCATTATTAAGAATAAAAACTACCAAAGCTGTGTATAACAGCACGCCAACTGAGTGAATGAAACTGTAAGCTGCTAATTTATTGTCTTTCATAAATTCTCCTTTTTATAATTTGCTTCCATTATAATGCTTTTTTGTTAAAATTTAAACATATATAATAATTACGAGATGAAAAAAACTATTTTTATAATTTTAGCTATTATATTTTGGGGATCGCCACTGATTACTCATGCTCAAACGCAGAATGCGCAGAATGCAATGGTAAACCAAAATCTAATTATTAGTAGTTTTGATACCAACATTGAAGTTATGAAAAATGGAGAATTATCTGCTACCGAAGATATTAATTTTGGCTCGCCTCCCTCATTTTCTTGGTATTGGCCTATTTTTACTACTAATATAACAAATCTAAAGATTGACAATGGCTCACAAGAATTAACCAAAAAAGACTTCAGTATCAGTAAGTCCTCAGATACAACAATTTTAGCAATTAAAAATAGTTCTGGTAATGACAACATCTGGCACATTTCCTATAAAGTAAAAAACAAAATAAATTATTTGAAAGATTATGATGAACTACACTGGATAGCATTTTTTGAAAACGGTGCTATGATTGATAAAACTAAAATCACTGTCGTGTTCCCAGCAGATTTAGGTGATTCCTATCAACAAAAAATTTATTCCTACGGAGTTAAAAGCACAAATTATAAAAAACTTAATAGTAGAACGCTTACTTATGGAGCTAAGAACATCGAAACGCAGGGTAATTTTACTATTACAGCTTCTTGGCCTAAAGGAATCATTATACCATCTCTTATCACTCGCATAACTAGCCGATTAGCTTCCCTGAATTTCTTAGTTGGTCTCCTAATTTCTTTGTTGATTGTTCTCATAACCTGGTTGATTTTAAAATTATTAGGTTTAAGACAAAAAAGAGAAATTGCCCCCAAACCTGATATGATTTTTTCTAGCCCGCCTAATGATATACCACCTGTTTTGGCCGGCGTAATAGTTAATAAAAAACTAGATATCAGAGGATTTGCCGGAACTATTATTGATATGGCTAGAAGAGGGTTTTTGACAATTATTAAAGACAAAGATCAACTTTATCTAATTAAAAGAAGACTATTTGATGAAGTAAAACCGGCTGAAAAAGCCATTATTGATGAAATATTTGCAGAAAAAGATCATCAGCCAAAAATAGCAGTTAATTTGGAGAGTTTAAAATCAGCTGAAAAAGAAAAATTGAGCAGTGCTAAAATTTCTGCCTCTTCCGAACATATTTACAAAATAATAAGTGTTTTAGAATATTTCAAAGATGATCCTCATAAAATTTATCGAAAGTATCTAAAGGCAAGCATCGTTTTGTTTTTTATCTCATTGCTAGGATTGTTTTTGGCAATTCCGTTTATATACACTTATCCTATTTTTATTTTCATTCCAATTGGCTTAATTCTTTCCAGCTTTATCATTCCTGACCGTGCTTCAAAATTGGCTATTTATACAAAAAGGGGTAAAGAAGTAACAAGACAGTGGTTAACTTTCCGTAAGTACCTAATATCAGATAATCAGAAAAAAGAAGACTTGGAGGAATTTTTCCGCTACCTGCCTTATGCTATAATATTCGGAGTAGAAAAAAAATGGGCTCATCAACTTTCTAAAGTCCCATTTAAAGTTCCAACCTGGCTTGAGCTGGGTTACTCTTCGTATGATATCCAAAAATTTACTAATGAATTCCTACCTCAGGTTTATGATTTAGCCTATACACTTATTGAGGCCAGAAACCCTATTGCTGAATAATTTAATAACCTATTCGGTTGATAATACTTATGTCTTTAATTGGCCATAAAACTAAAACTGCACGACCAACAATGTATTTGGCCGGCAAAGTCGACCAGATTCTAGAGTCACTGCTGTTACCACGATTATCGCCCATAACAAAATATTCATCATCCGGCACTTGCCAGGTTTTATTCCATTGAGTGAAATTATCTGAAGCTAAATAAAAAGATTCATCCAGTACAAATCCATCTGGATTTTTACGATTGTAAATAATAACTTTATTTTTATTGATTTTTATCTTCTCACCTGGTAGACCAATTACACGTTTTATGTATTTTTCGCTAGGTTGGCCTGGGTAATAAAACCCAATCACATCTCCTCTTTTAAAATTGTGAACTAAACGATTGATTAATAAATATTCGCCATTGTTAAAATTGGGTTCCATGCTTCCACCAGAAACAACAAAAATAGTGGCAATAAAAAAATGGGTCAAAAGAATTATAATGACTAAAACAACTACAACTTTTGAAAGATTAAATGCCCAACTTGATTTTTCAAATAAATTTTCACGGAATTCTTGCCAATCCATAAAGCCCTTTTGAAAAAACAGTCAATTATAATGACTGCTTTCTAATTTGAATTCATACTAATTTATTTTAAAAATGGAAAATTAAAATAAGAAGAAATATTGGTATATTTAAAAGCTAGCCATAATCCAATTAAAATAACTATAGCAATGAGTATAATAATTCCTACTCTTCGCAAATCTTTATAAAAAACAACATTTTCAGATAATTTAACTGGTGCTTCTTGTTTTTTTGGCACCCTTAAAACTGTTTCCTCTTTCTCCTCTGCTTGAACTTTTGGCTCAAAAGGGACTTCCTTTTGAGTTTCTGTACCTGCTGTTTCGACTCGACCTAAACCCTGAAGCTCGCGAAGCCGATGCATCTTTTTCTTTTTGTTCTTTTTTTTCTTTTTTTTGCTCATTTTTTAGATTCTTAAAATTTTATATTCTAATTATGGACTAAGTTATTATTTTTTACAATAATTTCTTGCAAGTTAAGTGATGATTAGTTATACTTTAAACATAAAACAAGGGAGAATTGATATGTTATCTTTACCGATAGGCACTTTAGTTATCGTTCTGATTAGTATCCTATTCATAGTTGTCTTGTGGCTTATTTTTATTCAGGTAAAGCTATCGAGGTTTATCAAGCGCCAACAGGAAATATTTTCCGGAACTGGTGCAAAAAACCTAGAAGAAGCTTTGAGGTTTTATGTATCAGAAATAAAAAGCACTAAAAATACATCAGAAAAATTGAAAAAAATTTCTAATCACTTAAATACCATGGCTGAAAGCAGTGTTCAAAAAATTGGTTTAGTCCGATTTAATCCATTTTCTGATACTGGCGGTAATCAAAGTTTTGCTATTGCTCTTTTGGACTATTTTAATAACGGAGTAATAATTTCCAGTCTTCACGGACGAGCAGGAACTAGAATTTATGCTAAACCAGTTGTAGCTGGTAAATCAAAATATAATCTTTCAGCTGAAGAAATTGAAGCAATAAAAAAAGCAGTTCATTCCAAAGCTGAAGAGATAAAAGAATAAACAAATTTAATCCTTAATTTAGGGGGTAAAATGTTAGGTAAAAAAGAAGCCGAAGCTGAGGCTATAAGCAGCGAAACTGTCGTGGGAACATCAGTTAAACTAAGAGGTAATTTAAAAAGTGATGGAAACGTCAAAGTAGAAGGTAATCTAACCGGTGAAATTAAAGCGAAAGGAGATGTTTTAATTAGTCAAACATCAGACGTTAAGGCTAAAATTAGCGCCCAAAATGTTACAGTAGCCGGAATAGTCAACGGTAATATTGATACAAAAGAAAAGTTAGAAATTACAGAAAGTGGCAAGGTTTTTGGTGATGTAACTAGTAATGTATTGGTTATTAAAGAAGGAGCAATTTTTTCTGGCAAATCAGTTATGGAGGTAAAATCACTTGATGATAAAGAAAAAACACCAGAACTAGAAGCAGAATACGAAATCGAAGAAAATAAATAAAAACCTATATTTTTAGATATGTACTATTATATAATTAATCCAGCGGCTGGTAATGGCAAAATAGCTAAAATTCAAGATAAATTGAAATCTCTTGTAAAAAGTTTAGGTATTGATGGCGAATTTGTTAAAACGACTGGCGGAAATGATATGAAAAAACTGGTACAAATGGCTTTGGAGAAAAACCGCAACACAATAATTGCACTTGGTGGCGATGGGACAGTTAATGAAATGGCCAATATTTTGGTTGATAAAAAAGCAACTCTGGGCGTAATTCCCACCGGTAATACCAACTCCTTAGCCCGAACTTTAGGAATCAACTCATGGGAAGAAGCCTGTCAAATTCTAGCCGCACGCAAAGTAGAAAAAATTGATTTGGCTAAAATTATTAGCCTTCCTTCAAAATCCTCACAAAAAGTCAAGGAGCGTTATTTTATTACTTCGGCCGAAATTGGTTTTGAATCAAAAATTGCCAAAAATCGTTCTGAGGGTAGATTTTTTTATAAGTTCATTTTTGGCCAAAAAATCCTTAAACAAATTTTCAGTCTTAACGCTCAAAAAGTCACAATTGAAGTCAATGATAGTTTTACAGCTACTACTCAAATGTTTACTTTAATTGTTTCTAATTGCCGATTTTATAAAAAATTGCAGTCAAATAATCTTTGCTTTATCTCAAATCCCAAAGACAATCTTTTAGACACCTTAATTGTCAGCAAAATGCCGAGATTTAAAATGATTAAGAATTTATCATCAATAATGAACGGATGTTATGAAAACTTACCCGAGACTAGCGTCTTTCGGTCTAAAAATGTTAAAATTGTTACCAAGGAACCAATGGATTTATCGGTTGATGGAGAACTAGTTGCACAGACCCCTGTAGAAATTGAAGTGGTTCCGCATCAATTAAAAGTTATTGTCGGTAAAAATAGGAAATTTTAATTTAACATCAGGGAGGTCTTTAATTAAAAGGCTTAAAGTTAATCACGAAATTAAGTCATTTAAAATTCATCTGATCAATGAGAACGGAAAGCCATTGGGTACTATGGATAAAGAAAAGGCTTTGCAAGTAGCTGAAGAACGAAACCTTGATTTAGTCGAAGTATCACCAAATGCTAATCCTCCGGTTTGTAGATTAATGGATTATGGTCGCTATAAGTATCAGCAAATCAAGAAAGAACATAAACAAAAAACTAAAACTAAACAAAAGGAAATGAAAAATATTCGGCTATCAGTAAGAATAGAGACTCACGATTTAACTGTTAAGCTTAAACAAGCTGAAAAATTTTTAACAAAGGGACATAAAGTTAAGGTTGTTTTAATTCTTAAAGGTCGAGAAGTAACTTATACTGAAAGAGGCTTCGAAGTTATTAATGATTTTGTGAACAACTTGGCTTCTTACTATCAGGATAAAGAAGGTCCGATAAAAGAAAAAAATATTATTCAAATAATTCTGGATCCCAAACACTAAATCAAAAGGACATGCTATGCCTAAACTCAAAACTCACAGAGGAATGGCCAAAAGAGTGAAAATTACTAAAGGAGGCAAAATAAAGAGAAGGAGAGCTTCTCGTTCTCATTTAAGAGAAAAAAAATCACCTAAGCAAAAAAGGCGCTATCGACGAGAAGAAAATTTAAGTCCAAAAGATAAAAAAATTGTTAAAAAATTACTACCTTATGGCAGTTAGGCAGGATTTATGGTTCGAATAAAAAGAGGGCTAATAACTAAGAAAAAGCATAAAAAAATAAAAAAACAAACACGAGGAATGCGTGGTTCAAATAAGCGAACGATTAAAAGCGGTCGTCAAGCTTTGATGAAAGCGGGATCGTATGCTTATCGCGATCGTCGGGCTAAAAAAAGAAGTTTTCGCAGGCTTTGGATTACCCGTCTAAATTCCTTCTTACGCGCTCATGATATTTCTTATAGTAAATTCATTGCCTTATTGAAAAAAAATAAAATTAATCTTGATCGTAAAATTTTGGCAGAATTGGCAGTATCAGAGCCAAAAACTTTAGAGAAAATTATTGATAAAATAAAAAAATAGCCCAAAATGTGGTAATTTAGGAGATGGGCAAAAAAATAGTCCCAATACTAGGACTATTTTTTTATACGCATTCGAATTAATTTTCTCACTACTGATATTTCTGGACACTTCAAAAGTAAAGCAACAATAAAGTAAACGAATATTCCAACTGCCATAGCAATAAGTGTTTGCGTCAAGATACCAAAAAACTTTTGCATATTAACTAAAGGAGCTACTAAGTAAAGTGTCCCATAAACAGCAGTGGCCATTATCAAAGAAGCAAAAATAACTTTGAACACTGATATTAAAATATTCTTTTCATCTAATGATCCTATCTCCCTTCTTAATAAAATCCATAGAATAATAGCTTGTATAAAAGAAGCAATTGAGAAAGCTAAAGCTAAACCAGCTACGCCCCACTGATAACCAAAGACACGATAAGCTAAAATATAAGCTAAGATTACATTTACTGTTGCGGCCAAAAAACCCGCTAAAAGAGGAGTTTTGGTATTTTTTAAAGCATAGAAAGAACGAGCTAAGACCGGAATAGTTGCTTGGGCTACCAAGCTTAAAGCAAAAAAGCCTAAAGTAGCAGCTGCTAATTGAGTATCAGACCAGGTAAATTTGGCTGCTCCTAAAATTAGTCGAATAATCTGAGCCCGTAAAATAATAATGCCGGCCGTTGAAGGAATAATTAAAAATAAAATCTGACGGTTAGCCCAAGAAAAGTCTTTAACAAAGTCCTTAGTTTGCTCTAAGGATGCTTTCTCAGCCAAAGTGGGAAAAATTGTTGTGGCAATGGAAATACCAAAAACAACCGTTGGGAAAGTTTGAATATTATTAGCTAAATTAATGATAGCAATACTACCGGCCCGCAAAGTAGAACCAAGAATCGTATAAACTACTAAGCTTATTTGAGAAATACCCAAAGCAACAGCTGTTGGAATCATTAGTTTGGCAATCCTTCTAACTCCCTCATGTAAAAAATCTAATGTTGCTCGGTAACGATAACCGCAAGTTAAAACGCTGGGCACTTGAATTAATAAATGGAGGCTTGCACCAATTATTACACCGTAAGCCAAACTATATATGCCATAAAATTTAGACAAATAAAGAGCACCAAAAATAATTCCTAAATTATAAACAATTGGAGTTAAAGCATAAGCAATAAAACGTTTGAATGAATTTAGAATGCCGGAAAAAATATTGCTCAAGGAAAAAATAATCGGTGTTACAAGCATCAATCTAGTAAGATTTATAGCTAATTGCATTTTTTCTGGGTTTTGAGCAAAACCAGGAGCAATTAAGTAGGTTAGATAAGGAGCGACCAAAAAAGCTAAGCCACTGATTACCAAAAGACCAAATGTGAAAATATTAATTAACGAATTGGCTACATGCCAAGCCTCTTTATTTTCTTTTCTAGTAATATAATCTGTGAATACGGGAATAAAAGCTGAAAACAAGGCCCCGAGTACTAAAAGGTTGAAAATAAGGTCAGGAATTCGAAAAGCGACATAATAAGCATCTAATGCGTTGCCTGCTCCAAAAATTGAAACGAAAATACGGTCTCTTAAAAGACCTAAAATATTAGAGATTACAGATGCGCAAGCTAAAAACCAGGTTGCCCTAACTAACGATTTCTTATTTTCCTGTATTTCAACTTTATGAGCACTAAAAAAATTTTTAAAACTTAAGTAAGTCATAAATATATTCTTAATATATCAACAATATTGTATCATTAAACAGCTTTTTATTTAAATAAAATACACAACTCCTAGAAATTGTGTATTTATTAAAACTTTGTTTAATTTTTACTTATTATTTCTTGGCTTTGCTATTTTTGGCAACATTTTTTCTAACTCATCACCCTCGATTGTTTCTTTTTTAATTAATTGTTCAGCAATTTTTACTAATTGCTTCTTATGTTTAGACAAAACTACTCGAGCTCGCTGATGAGCCTCATCAACAATTCGTTGCACTTCTTTATCAATTTGGAAAGCAATCTCTTCACTATAGTTTTTATGTTCTCCTAACTCGCGCCCCAAGAAAACTAATTCTTCTTTTTCGCCAAAAGTACGCGGCCCGAGCTTTTCACTCATACCATATTCAGTAATCATTTTTCGGGCCAATTGAGTGGATTCGCGTAAATCACTTTCTGCTCCGGTTGTTACTTCACCAAAAATTAATTCTTCGGCTGCCCGACCACCAAGCATACCGGCTAACTTGTCCCGAAATTCGGCTAAACTGTGAATGTGCTTATCTTCTTCTGGTACTAAAAGTGTATAACCACCGGCTATTCCACGAGAGATAATCGAAACTTTATGAACTGGATCACCATAAGGTAAAAGAGCAGCAGCTAAAGCATGACCAGATTCATGATAGGCAGCCAGCTTCTTTTCGTGTTGAGAAAAAACACGGCTTTTGCGTTCTGGACCCAAAAGTACTTTCTCAACTGCTTCTTCAAGCTCAGACATACCCATTACTTTTTTATTACGACGTGCAGTTAAAATAGCTGCTTCATTAGCTAAGTTTTTTAAATCTGCTCCAGAAAATCCAGAAGTCCGTTGAGCAATTCGGTTCAAATCAACAGAAGAATCAACTGGTTTATTAGATAAGTGAATCTTAAGTATCTCTTTTCGAGCTTTAATATCAGGCATATCCAAGATAATTCGACGGTCAAAGCGACCTGGGCGTAAAAGCGCAGGATCCAGGATATCTGGTCTGTTAGTAGCTGCTATAACAATCACATTAATATCGGTCTCCATCCCGTCCATTTCAACTAAAATTTGGTTTAGGGTTTGCTCCCGCTCATCATGACTCCCACCTAATCCCGTTCCTCTCTGACGGCCCACGGCATCAATTTCATCAACAAAGATAATACATGGAGCATTTTTCTTAGCTTTATCGAAAAGATCGCGAACCCGGGATGCACCTACGCCAACAAACATTTCAACAAATTCTGAACCAGAAATACTAAAGAATGGAACTCCAGCTTCACCAGCTACTGCTTTGGCCAGTAAAGTTTTTCCAGAACCAGGTGGTCCCATTAATAATACTCCTCTAGGAATTTGGGCACCTAAGGATAAAAACTTCTTAGGGTGTTTCAAAAATTCAACAACTTCAGTTAATTCTTGTTTAGCTTCTTCAACTCCAGCCACATCCTTAAATGTTATTTTCTGTCTTTCACCACTAATTAGACGTGGCTGGCTACGGCCAAAAGAGAGAGCTTGGCTGGCTCCACCTTGAGCTTGACGCATCATAAAATAAAAAAACCCAATAATCAAAAGTACCGGCAAAAATGCCCCAAGTAAATTAACCCAAGTACTCGAACTGGACTGCTCTTTGGCTTCAATATTAACTTTATCAGGAGTAATTTTATAGTCTGAAAGCTTAGCGCTTGATTCCTTGTGAGAAGTTTCTTTTTTCCCATTCTTAAGACTAACTGTTAGTTGATCTCCCTGTATTACAATTTTATCCACCTCATTATGCTGCACTTGATCAGATACTTGCGATATTGGAACTGTTTCTGTCCCCACATTGGCAGGTGCAAACAAGGAATAAGTAACTAAAATTATAAAAAAAACTAAAATAATATAGATTATGATTTTATATCTGCTTTTCATCTTTTTGCTCTTTATTTAATTTAATTATTAAAATTTTTTCACTATTTTTGGAAGCTATAAATTGTCTATCTTGTCTTAGTCCACCTAACCAAATAATCTTGTCTTTTTTATCAACTAAAATTGGAACATTATCCCTAAGAAATTTAGGAATTTTTGCATCGATTAAAAAATCTTGAACTTTTTTGCTTCCCGCAAGCCCAGTTGGTTGAAAACGATCACCGGATTTGCGACTTCTGACAAAAATATCTTTGCCAGTTTTTTTAAAATCAATAAATGCCGTATCTTGATTACCAGATTTTTTTTTATTTGAAAAATTGGTTTCTATTTTTACTTGAATTTCGGGTAATTCAGTTATACCGGGAATTTTTATTTGTTGTTTTTTGATCTTTTTTTTATCAAATAACAAGTTTTTATAGCTGATTATCAGTTTATCATAATTTTTATAAATAACCAAGCCAGAAGGTAAAATCTTATAACTGCCAGTTGAAGAATTTTCTAATAAATCAACTATTTCTTCAATCTGAGGTGAATAAATATCTTTGGTTGAAGAAAATTTTCTTAAAAAAGCCAATATGACTTCTTTTTTATAAAATCCATTGATCCTTTCCCATTTTTTAAGACTTAATTCTGCTTTATCTTTATCAAAATAGCTTGATTTGATAATTGGTTTTATTGTCGTCTCCACACTTTGGCTAATGTCTTGAAATAGCTTTGCTTGAGCTAAAATATTTTCTTCTATTGAAGGATTAATTTTTTTAAAGATAGGAATTACCTCATGCCGAATACGGTTACGGGTAAAATTTAGGTTAAAATTAGTTTTATCTAAATTAAAGTTTAATCTTTCTTGTTTTAGATAATTTAAAATCTCTTTTTTTGAGCAATCTAGAAGCGGTCTGATGATTTGAAAATTTATTTGTTTATTATTGGTTAAAACTTTAAAATCTTTACAATAATGCATACCGGATAAACCCTTAATTCCAGCTCCTCTCAAAAAATTCATCAAAACTGTTTCAACCTGATCTGAGGATGTGTGAGCTAAGGCCACTTTATTTATTTTTTTTTGCTGGCAAGCTCGACTAAAAACCTGATGTCTTAAATCACGAGCTGCTTCTTCCAAAGAAAGTTTATTCTTTTTTTGATAATTTTTTACATTAATTTTTTTTATTATTATTGGTATTTGATATTTTTTTGCTAAATTAATAACTAAAATCTGATCCATCTCACTATCTTTACCTCGTAATTCATGATTAATATGAATGATAAAGATTTCTAAATTGTATCTATCTTTAATCTTGAAAAACAAATCAAGTAAACAAACAGAATCTGGTCCGCCAGATACTCCAATTAAAACTTTATCACCTTTATTGATAAGCCTATGTGCTTTAATTGTATTTTCAATCTTTTCTAAAATCATTATGACTTAATCATAACATTATATTTCAGGCCATAAAACAAAAAACGGCTCAAAAAAGCCGTTTTTAACTTTATGGCGGTGGTAGGATTTGAACCTACGACCAACAGCTTATGAGTCTGCTGCTCTACCACTGAGCTACACCGCCCCGTGGTTGCGGGGGCCGGATTTGCACCGGCGACCTCAAGGTTATGAGCCTTGCGAGCTACTACTGCTCCACCCCGCGATGAAATGAACAATCTAATAGATAAATAATAAACGAATTTAAACTTTAGATCAATAATTATATACGAGAAATTATTATAAATATTTTTTAAAACCTTTTATTTTCAACTCTTCTACTAACTTTTTTACGTCTTGAGCACTGTTTTTATGACAAATAAGCACTGCATCTGCTGTATCAATAATAATCATGTTTTTTAATCCAGCCGTAGCAATTAATCGGCCTGAGAAACTATAAATCAAGTTACCTTCGGAACCAACACCAACATGCTTACCCTTAATTAAATTCTCTTTAGCACTACTACTTAAAACATCTTTAATTGTTCGCCAATGTCCTATATCTGTCCAGTCAAAATCAGCTGGTATAACTAGTAATTTCTTGGTTTTTTCTAAAATTCCATAATCAATGGAAATTTTATCCATTTTAGAATACTCTTCACTAATAACCGTTTTTTCTTGTTTTGTCCCAATTGATTTTTGAATCCTTCTTAATCGTCGGTAAATATTAGGCAAATGTATTTTATATAAATTTAATAAGTTTTTGGTACTCCAAGTAAATAAAGCTGGATTCCATAAATATTCCCATCTTTTTAAATAAGTTTTAGCTGTTTTAAGATCTGGTTTTTCAACAAACCTATCAACATAAAAAGATTCGTGATCATCAATTTCTTTAAAGGCTTTTTTCATTTTTATATAACCATAACCCGTTTCGGGATAATTAGGATTGATGCCGACCAAAATTGTATATTTTTCTTTTTCTGAAGCTAATTTTTGAGCTAATTGAATTATTTTAATATATTCATTTTTATTTTCAATATAATGATCCGAGTTAATTGTGGTAATAATACTTTCTGAATCTCTTTTATTAATAATTGTGGCTACTAAACCAATCGCTGCGGCAGTATCTTTCCTTTCTGGCTCAACGGAAAAGTTTTTCAGAGGAATCTTTGGTAATAATTTTCTAATTTCTGAAAAATGATTTTTAACAGTGGTAATATAAATATTTTCTAAGGGAAATTTTTTAACAACTCGTTTAAATGTTTGTTCTAAAAGAGTCTCATTACTTCCTATAAAAGGTTGTATCTGCTTTGGCTCTTTCTCTCGAGAAACTGGCCAAAGCCTAGTACCATGGCCACCGGCCATTAAAATTAAATAATTCATAAAATATACTCCTATTTATTATTTATTGCCGAAAAAATATTCTCGCCATTTCTGGATATTGGAACGATAATCAGACTTTTCGTTTGTTTTAGTTTCCTCTTTTTTCTTAATGTTTATTTCATTTTGAGAATTATTAGGAATAACAATTACAATCTCGCCTGGTTTTTGTAAATTAAGCTCTTCCCGAGCCTGTCTTTCTTTATAAGCATCGGTTTTATAATAATCAATTTTATTTTTTAGCTCAAAATTTTCTTCATCTGATTTTTTGATTTCATCTTGTAGTGAAGAAATTTTTTGATTAACTTGATAATTCTGCCAAGTAATTTTTACCAAGCCAAAAGCAGCATAAACTATAATGATGAAGGCAATAATTGTAACCCATCTTGAAGATAAAAAATTAACTTTTATTCTTCGACGATTCATTGTTCTGATTCTAATTAAATGGGCCCGGATGGATTCGAACCATCGACCAACTGGTTATGAGCCAGCTGCTCTGACCGCTGAGCTACGGGCCCGTAAGTTTAAGGTGACAAAGCTCCCGGGGTCGGACTCGAACCGACAACCTATTGGTTAACAGCCAATTGCTCTACCATTGAGCTACCCGGGAATAATTTTTAAATTAATTTTTATTCAATATATTTCTGATAAATTCTCGCCCGCAACCAGATTTTAAATATTTTTCACGTGCTCTAGCCTCAATTCTTGTCTTGGCTAACTCCTTATAAACTAATTCAAATGGGCCTCTATTTCGCGTTGATGGTGTAGAAACTTTTCCTTGATTATGTTCTTGAAGCCTCCTGTTTAAATTATTTGTAAAACCAGTATAAAATTTATTATCTTTTTTACTTTTTATAACATATATGTAATACATATTCGCTAATTTTTAAGATCAGCCAATTGCCCTGCCTACCGGCAGGCAGGTCTACCATTGAGCTACCCGGGAATGCTACTACTTTTTATTTTAAATAATCTTTTAGTTTTTTGCTTTCTCTATGTTTTTTTAATCTAGATAAAGCTTTGGCTTCGATCTGTCTAATACGTTCACGTGTCACACCAAATTCTTGTCCAACTTCTTCCAAGGTATGACTTCGTCCATCATCTAGACCAAATCGCATTTTTAAAATTCTTTGTTCTCTGGGAGATAAATAAAACAAAACTTCTTTAATGTGTCCTTTCAAAAGTTGATGAGTTGCTGTATCTTCTGGCGAAAGACTTTGTTCATCAGGCAGTAAATCACCAAGTTGACTATCTTCCTCTTCGCCAACTGGTGCTTCCAATGAAATTGTCTCTTGAGAAATTTTCAAAACATGCTGAATCTTATCAACTGGCATTTGCATCTCGTTAGCAATTTCTTCAGGAAGAGGTTCACGTCCCAAATCCTGAACTAATTTCCTTTGAACACGAATCAACTTGTTAATTGTCTCAACCATATGGACCGGTATTCGAATTGTCCGTGCTTGGTCAGCAATAGCACGAGTTATTGCCTGTCTAATCCACCAAGTGGCATAGGTAGAAAACTTATATCCTCTCCGCCAATCATATTTCTCCACCGCTTTGAGTAAACCAATATTACCTTCTTGAATTAGATCTAAAAGCGTAAGACCACGACCAATATATTTTTTAGCAATTGAAACCACTAAGCGTAAATTAGCTTCAGCAAGTTTGGCTCTTGCTTTTTCGTTCTGTTTTTCTATCTTCTTAGCCAGCTCAATTTCTTCCTCCGCATTAAGTAGAGGAACTTTACCTATTTCTCGCAAATACATCCTAACCGGATCATCCATTGATTCTTTTAATTTTTCTGAAGAAAAGTCTTCAATCTCGTCACCTATAGCTATGTCCTCGGTTGGCCTCATGATGTCTTTACTCACTGACCTATTTTTCTTTCCTTTAACTAAGACTTTATTTGACTTGGCTATCTTTTTTTTGATAGCTTTTAATTTTTTATTTCTTAACTTAATTTTAGGTTTTATCTTTTTCAGTTCAGCTTTCAATTTGAATCGCTTGACTCTCCTTTTAGGTTCAGTTTTTGGTTTCTTAAACTTAGCCCTAGCTGTTTTTCTTAAAGCTTTCTTCTGTGGCTTTTTCAGTTTCTTGTTGGATTGTTTTTTCTTACTTGATTTCTTCATTTTTTCGCTTTAATAACTGCTTTAACAATTTAAACTATTTTTCCTTCTTTATCAACTATTTTTTTAAATTCGGTCATTAATTTTTTAATTTCATTTCTGTTTTTCTCAGTTTCTGCTTTTTTTAAAGCTTTCTCTATTATTTTCTTTTGAGAAGTATAATTTTGTTTTTTCAATCTTTTGATTAACATTTCAGTTTCTTGTAATATTCCTTCACTCTCCATTCCTTCATAACAAGCATCAACTGACATTAAACTTAATTCTGCTTTGTTTGAAGCTTCATTATCTAGTGTTTTAATAAATTTTCCTAAATTAAAAGATTTCTCAGTGATCAAAAAAGCTTCAAGATTTTTGTAAATCATGGCTAAATTTTTGTCTTGGAAATCTGAAGCATCTAACTCTAAATTCTTCAAAATTAACTCAATATCTTTATAAAACCGCAAAATTAAACCTACAATGAGTTCTTCTAGTAAATTCTTTTCATCGTTTTCTAAACTTTTTTGTTTATTCTCAGGTAAAAGACTGTATTTTTCAATTTTATTATCAGTTAAATTAGCCAAAGCATCAGCTATAATCTGGTCATCGAGTTCTAAAAGCTCAGCTAATTTTTGAATAAAGAAAGCTTGCTCGATTTTATCAGGAATTTTTTTTATTTCTGGTAAAAGTTCTTTACTAATTTTTTTCTTATCTGAATTATTAAAATTTTTTGGTTTTCTGCCTATTTTTTCTAAAATATTTTGAAAATAAAATTCCATTATTGGTATTGGGTTTTTTACTGCATTTTGCCAACTTTTAGGATCTTTTTTGATGCATTCATCAGGGTCTTTGCCACACGGAACAAGAATTACTTGAACATCAACCTCTTTCTCAATGAGAAAATCAATATTTCTTTTTATTGCCTTAAGACCCGCTTCATCCTTGTCAAAGGCCAAAGCTATATTGTTAGTAAAACGCCTAATTAAATCAATTTGATAGTTGGTTAATGCGGTTCCTGAAGAACAAATTACATTTTTAACGCCCAACTGATATGAAGATAAAACATCCATTTGCCCCTCGACCAAAATAGCTAAATCCTTTTTGCGAATATCTTCCTTAGCTAAGCTAAGATCGTATAAAATTCGACTTTTATCAAAAATTAAGGTCTGTGCAGTATTAAGATATTTGGGCATAACATCGGTTTTGAGAATTCGGCCAGTAAATCCGACTACATCACCGTGTAAGTTTCTAAATGGAAAGATTAAACGATTTCTAAATAGATCAATGGTTTGGCCATTTCTTTTTATTGCTAAACCGGCTTGCAAAACTTCATTTTGATCGAAGCCTTTTTTAGATAAAAAATCAACAAGGATTGAATTTTCTCCCGGTGTAAATCCAATTAAAAAATCTTCTATTGTTTCCTTTTTTATTTGTCTTTTTTTTAAGTAATCTAAAACTGGCTGACCGGTTTTCGTTTCTAATAAAATCTTTTGGTAAAGAGCTCCTGCAATTTTATTCATTCGATAAATGCGATCTTTTTTTTGGCTTACACCTGGCACTTGAGATTTAATTTCTACGCCGGCTTTTTTAGCCAAAATTCTTAAAGCATCGCCAAATTCTATCCCTTCGGTTTGCATCACAAAGCTAAAAATATCTCCACCCTGACCACAACCAAAGCAATGCCATATTTGTCTTTCTGGAGAAACAATAAATGAAGGCGTTTTTTCCGTATGAAAAGGGCACAAGGCTTTGAAATTACGCCCTGTTTTTTTTAAAGGAATATATTCGGAAATAAGGTCGACTATATTAATTTTTGATTTTATTTCTTCTAATTGGTCCATTTTATTCTATTTTATATTGCATTATTTATTATTTTTTTTACATTTTCATTTCATCAAAAGCCCAAGAAAGGATCCCCAACATTTGATCATATTGAACACTTCTATCCTTAGTGTAAAAATATAAAAAACTACCAACAATTTCAATATTTAGCTCAAAAGGTAGATCATATATCTTCTCCATAAAATTTGGCGTTAGCAATTCTAAAGACGAAACTCGGTCTTCTGAGTCTGCCCAAAGACAAAATTTTTTATTAAATTCTATACTTTCTAAAAACATTCTTTTTAGCCCACATGGTCCAAAGTTAAGCAATTTTTTCTTTCTTATTAAAATATCTTTATAGTTAATGGGTAAAATAGCTTGCGCAATAATATAATCTTCTTTTATAAAACTTTCTTCTTTACGTGGAATATAGGTATAAAACTCAACAATTTTTTCACGATAATAGCCAATAACATGATTATTGATATCGGATACTTTAAAATTAGACCTTCTAAAAATTACTCCTTTATTAGGCATCATTAGCCAGCCAAAATCAGGATCATAAAAAAAATTATTCCTTGAAGCAAAATCAATTATAGTTTGTTCTTCTAATTCTGAAGCTTCTGTGGCCTGTTTAATAAGATCTAGCTTCCAAGTGCTCCCTTCTTTTTTGAATTCCCAATATTCTGTAAATGGCTCATTATCAACATATAATTCTCGGCTCGTCTGTGTATCTATTAATATGTCATTTGCTTTTGCCTTCACCTCAGCTGTAAAACTATCTTTTGTGTTATCTGTTTCATCAATAGCTTCTATCATTGCAATACTCATAATGGTCGGATTATTAACCATGTTTTTCCGCTTTTGATTATTAAGCACATTCAGTTCTAAAACCATTCTTTTGTGATAGTTATCAGTTAAATCGTTTTTCATTGAATCTACATCAAAATTACTCCAGGCTTTTTGAAAATTACAAAATACCTCGCCCACTCGTCTTCTTAAAGCATCCTCATTCCAACTAGTATCATACTGCTCAGCTGTATGAATAACACCTTCTGCTTTTTCAATTTTTTTCTTTCTTTTATACCAAGCAATAATGGCTAAAATAATAGCTATGGGCAGATATAGTAGACCACCGACACCACCACTTCCAGAACCACCACCTCCACCTCGAGCCAGAACTTGCCCAATAAAACAAAAATTTAGGATAAATCCTATAATTATTAATTGGATCATTTTATAAGTGCCTTTCCAAAATAATCTATTTTGATAGTCAATAAAAAATTCCTTTTTCTGGAATTTGCCTACTTTTTATTCTGAAATTGATGTTACGTTTTTATAATTCCAAAGATTAATTATCGGAAAGTTCAAGACGAGGCAATTTTCGAGTTGCAGCCCATAATATTATACCCATTAAAAGTAAAGAGACAAGTTCGAAAATAATAAAATATATTAAAGACCCACTGACACTAAGATAATAAAATGAAAACGCGCCAAAACATCCATAGATTAAAGAAGATAAAATAAAGAAAAGCCCAGGCAAAGAAGTACTCAAAGCTTCAGGATCATCAGTTTCAAAATTAGGAAAGATTGCGCCTAATCCTAATCCAAGCACTGTAACTGAGATAGTAGCGGTAATTATAATAATTAAAAATAGAATAGAGTTTAAAAAGGGAATGGCTAAAATAGCTGCATTAGCAAAACCAAACAAAATCCCGAGCAAAGTAAAACAGATGGAATAAAATACAAGTTTGGTTCGAAATAGTCGAACGAGACTAAGCGGCGCTGAACATATAATCCAAGCAGTTTTCCTTTCCATGCTAAATGAAGGAAAACCGAATCTCAAAACAAAAGCACTGATAAAATACAATACTGTTATAACTTGCAAAGCTTGTAAAATAGCCGGCAATGACCCGTATTCTAAACCATGACGGGTGGCATCTGCTCGCAAGGCTAAATTTAAGACTACCTGAATTATCCAAATAAACATAATAAACCCAAACCATAAAAGGTTTTTACTATTTCGAAACGTAGTTAATGCTTCTTTTTCAAAAATTGCACCTTGAGGTCCCTTTAAGTAGTGTGGAAAATGTATTGGTTGACCAGAAACCTTTGAAACACCGGTTCGCGCTTCAAATCTACCCTCTTGCAATGTCTGCCATAAAGGAAGATACCAAAATGAAAATGCCAAAAATAACAGACCACTTATTAAACATAAGATTAAAAGCGGAACAATTAATAAAAATCCACTGTAAAAATTTCCTTGCTCAAATCTAAAAAGAGCTAAAGCTGAAAAATGTGAAGGAAATATCCTAAATTGACTGACTATTAATCCAATATCAGCAACACGAGCTTGTAAATTTAATGGTTGGAATAGTGTTACAATATCCAGACGTGTAATGTGGTACCAAATAAAAAATGCTAATATTAAAAATACGAAAACTGAACTTATAATAATGTGCCTAAGAGCAAATGTTTTTTCTTTAAAGTAATTATCAAGAAAATACAATAATTTACTTATTCCCAAAAGAACCACCATAGCCATAAGAACAATAAATGTGGCCAAAAAAACAACGGATAAGAGCATAATAATAAATGCCGCTGTCCCCAACCCAAATACTACTTTTACAGCTAATAGAGCCGGCAAAGCTATTAAAATAAGCGGCCAAAGAGAAGAAAGTAATATCTTCGATAAAATATAAGATGGTATTGTTCTGAAATGAGGTGTAGCCATAATCCAAGCTGTCTTTTCATTTTTAAAGAACCCAAAAAGCCCACTGATTAAAGCACTAACAAAAACTAATATACCGATGATTAAAAAGAAAAGCTCATAGATATAAAGTGATACGGCCGGTGCCAAAAATGGAAAACTCTGAATAAAAAGAAAACCATCCCGGAAAAAAATAAATAATCCTATTGCTACGCCTAAAAAAACGCAAAGAAATAATATGGTGGTAACAGATTTTGCCACTTTCTTTGTTTTGTAATATCGAATAGCATTAAGGATGTTATGGTGAAAAAATAGTGAAATCATATTATAAATCTATTTGGTAAAAGCTTGATAAATTTTATCCAGAGAAGTATTGTCTGGAAGATTTTCTTTTTTTCTAAGTTCTGAAATGGTGCCTGAACCGACAATTTTGCCGACTTTAAGAATACCAATTCTATCAGCGATTGCTTCAGCAACTGAAAGAGTATGGGTGACTAAAAAAACAGCGCCGCCGTTTTTGGCAAATTCAGCAAATTTTTCTTTTGCAATCTCGGCACTTCCTGGATCAAGACCAACGATTGGTTCATCAATAAGTAAAAGTTTTGGCTCATGCATCATAGCTGCAATAATTGTAAACTTTTGCTTGTTGCCACGAGAATAACTTTCAAAATAATCTTTTTCAATACCACTTAGATTAAAAACTTTTAGCCAGGAATCAATCTTATTAATTCGTGTTTTTTCATCAAGGCCGTAAAGAGCACCGCTAAAATGTAGGAATTCTTCTCCGGTCATACCAGACCATATTGAAGGATCATCCGGAATATAGCCAATAACAGATTTTGTTGAAATCGGATTTTTAACAACATCATTTCCGTCAACTTCAATCGTTCCAGCAGTTGGTTTAAGAAGACCTGAAACTAATTTTATAATTGTGGTTTTGCCGGATCCATTGGGTCCGATGAGTGAAAAGATTTCTCCTGAATTTATTGTTAGACTAACTTTTTCTACTGCAGAATTATTACCAAATTTCTTGGTTAAATTTTTAACATTAAGTATCATAGTGCCTCAAAAAAATATTACCTATAAATATTACCTATTATTTATTATAACAGAATTTATTAATTTGTTAACTGGCGGTGGGACTGGGATTCGAACCCAGGATACTCTTACGAGTATACTTGCTCTCCAAGCAAGCGCATTCGTCCACTCTGCCATCCCACCGTTTAATTTTATTATATCTTATTAAAATTTTCTTATAAAGAAAAATGGCCAAAGCAGCTGGAAAATGAATTGTGTAGGACATCTCCTAACAGCAACTCGCGGTGCCAGCTCCTGCTGCCTTGGCCAAAGTTTTGATTCATTGTTACATTAGTCGCAGAATTAAGTAAAAAAGGAAATAAATGATCGCAAACCCAACAACAATTATCAATAAAAATGCAACTACGTCTAGGAAACTGGGTGGACCATAAAAAAGATCGCTTATTCTTCTTTTTACCCCTTTTACAACCAAATTCGTCATACCGTTTCCTCCTATCTCTAATATAACAACTATTTCAAAACAACATATGAATTATACAGATAATATCTTTTTAGTCAAGAGTTTTACAAAAAAGAGGCCTTTGAGCCTCTTTTTTAAATATTTAGAAAATTTTACATCCCCATTCCGGGCATACCACCTGGCGGCATTCCACCACCTGGAGCTTGCGGTTCTTCTTTTTCTGGTATATCAGTAACGATTGCTTCCGTAGTTAAAAGTATACCGGCAGCTGAAGCAGCATTTTGTAATGCTAAACGAGCTACCTTAACTGGATCAACAATACCTGCTTTAAGCATATCGGTTCTTTCATTTTTAGCAAAGTCCCATCCGATTGTAGTATTTTTAATGTCATCTATATCGGAACGAATAGTTGAAATATCTTTAATACCGGCATTAGCTGCAATTTGTCTCAAAGGTGCTTCCAAAGCTGCTTTAACAATTTTAACTCCCACTTTCTCATCATCCGGAACTTCAAGTTCATCTAATTTCGAAGCGATTTTAATAAAAGCTGCACCACCACCTGGGATTATTCCTTCCTCAATGGCTGCTAAAGTAGCAGCTTTAGCATCTTCAACTCTATGTTTTTTCTCTTTAAGTTCAACTTCAGTAGCAGCTCCAACTTTAATAACGGCAACGCCGCCAGCCAATTTAGCTAATCTTTCATGTAATTTTTCTTTGTCATAATCAGAGGAAGTAGTTTCTATTTGAGTTCTAATTTGAGCTTCTCTAGCCTTAATGTTGGATTCTTTACCCTTACCTTCAACAATAGTTGTATCGTCTTTAGTAGATATAACCTTTCTGGCCTGTCCTAATTGATCAATCTCAGTATTTTCTATTTTTAGTCCCATATCTTCGGAAATAACCTGTCCGCCAGTTAAAGCAGCAATATCTTCTAACATTTCTTTACGATTGTCACCAAAGCCTGGGGCTTTGATAGCTAATGCGTTGAAAACCCCTCTCAGTTTATTAACTACCAAAGTGGCTAATGCTTCGCCGTCAACATCTTCAGTAATAATAACTAAATCTTTTTTACCAGCCTGGGTTAATTTTTCTAGTAACGGAAGGATATCATTAATGGCTGATATTTTTTTATCAGTAATTAAAATATATGGGTTTTCTGACATTGCTTCCATTCGCGAAGTATCAGTTATCATATAGGGAGAAATATACCCTTGGTCAAATTTCATTCCCTTTACAATCTCTTTATCCAATCCTAATGTTTGAGACTCTTCAACTGTAACTACACCGTCTTTGCCTACTTCTTCAATAACATCAGCTATTAGATCTCCGATTTCCCTATCATCAGCTGAAATTGACGCGACATAAGCCTTTTCTCCCTTAGAAGAAACTGTCTTTTTCATATTTTTTAGCTCTTTGACTACTAAATTAACTGCTTTATCAATCCCTCGTTTAAGGGCTAGTGGATCAGCCTCCGCTGCAACATTTTTAAAACCTTCAGTAATAATAGCTTGAGCTAAAACAGTAGCTGTGGTAGTGCCATCTCCAACAGTATCATTTGTTTTAGTTGCTACTTCTTTAATAATTTGCGCACCCATATTTTCAAAATGTCCTTCGGGTGTGTTTTCGGAAAAACCAAGTTCAATTTCTTGGGCAATAGTAACGCCATCATTAGTGATGGTAGGAGCACCATATTTTTGGTCCAAAGCAACATTACGACCTCTTGGGCCCAAAGTTACCTTAACTGTATCAGCTAAGATATCGATGCCTCTTTTAAGACGCACTCTTGCTTCTTCTGCGAATAAAATTTGTTTGGTCATATTTTTTACCTCCTAAATAAAAATTAATTATTTTAAAATTGCCAAAATATCGTCCTTTTCGGAAAGAATGATATACTCTTCGCCATCTATTTTTACTTCATCAGAAGCATATCTGAAGAGGATTAAATCGCCTTCTTTAACCTGTAAGGGCATTAATTTGCCATTTTCATATGTGCCAGGGCCAACAGCAACAACTTTGCCCTCTCGTGGTTTTTCTTTAGCACTATCGGGTAAAACAATCCCTGATTTTGTTTTCTCTTCAGATTCTAATTGTTTGACAACAACTTTGTCTCCTAAGGGTTTAATTTTCATAAAATTGCCTCCTTTTAATGGATTTGTAGTCTTTTTTAGCACTTACTCTGAGTAAGTGCTAACGCAATTTTAATTGTAAAAAACTGTCAAACCTTTGTCAAGAACTAAAAATTAAGTATAATTAAATAAAGGAGATTTTAAAAACCTCCGGTTTAATTCCAATACAAGGAGAAATTATGAAAAAAAGATTATTAACTGGAGATCGACCAACCGGCAAATTACATCTTGGTCATTTTGTTGGTAGTTTAAAAAATAGAGTCAAGCTTCAGAATGAATATGACTGTTTTTTCATTATTGCTGACTTACATACATTAACCACACGCCCAGAGTATACAGCAGAGCTTGAAAACAATATTTTTGAACTAGTTTTAGATTATTTATCAGTGGGCATTGATCCGAAGAAATCTACAATTTATGTGCAGTCAGAAATTCCTGAAGTTACAGAATTAGCCATAATTTTCTCAAATTTAATTAATGTTCCCAGGTTGAACAGAGTGCCTACTTTAAAAGATATTTTAAAAGATTTGAAAATTGAAAATCCGAGTTTTGGGCTTTTAGGCTATCCGGTTTTGCAAGCAGCTGATATTTTAATGGTCAAAGCTCATTTAGTCCCAGTCGGCAAAGATCAGGTTTCGCACGTAGAAGTTACTCGTGAAATTGCTAGAGATTTTAATCGGTATTATGAAAAAATTTTTCCTATACCTTCTGCATTAATTGGTGAAGTCCCCACCTTGCCGGGAATTGACGGCCAGACAAAAATGAGTAAAAGCTTGGGCAATGTAATAAATTTATCTGATCCGAGTAATCAAGTTAAAAAACAAATAATGTCGATGTATACTGATCCTAAAAGGATACACGGAGATGAACCAGGAGATACCGAAAATAATCCTGTTTTTGCCTACCTTCGAGCTTTTGGGCAAAAAAAACATCAAGGCAGAATTCAAGAGTATACTCAAAGATATGAAAAAGGAACAATTGGCGATGTCCAGGTTAAAGAGTTTTTATTTGAAGTCATTGAAGACTTTTTAAAGCCGATTAGGCAAAAAAGATTAGAGTTCAAAAAAAAACCAAAATTAATAGAAAAAATTCTAAAAGAGGGAACAAAAAGAGCACGGGTAGAAGCCCAAAAAACGCTACTAGATACAAAAAAAGCCATGGAAATGGCTTATCCAAAAATATTTAAATAAATTTAAGTTTAAGGAAGTAGGTTTCTAAAATCATCCAAGGATATCCCACCCCAAATTCTTAAACGTGGTAATTCGAATGGATGATCTGAATTTTCGGTAGCCCCATTTGTAGCTGTCAAGGCTAAAAGATAGCCTTGATTTTTTAATATAGAAAAATCTTCTGGTTTATAGCCACCTACTGGATAACAAAAGAAATAAATTTTATCACCTAGAGCCTTTTCTATTGTTATTTTAGAACTAAGAGACTCAAAGCTTATGGTCTCCGGAAGCAACCTCCTGAAATCTGGATGAGTTTTACTGTGTGAACCAAATTCCATGCCTGCTTGCAACATTTCCTTCGCTTGAGGACAAGTTAATCTTCCTGGTTGGCCAATTAAGTCAGAAATTAAATAAAAGCTACCCTTTTCTTTATATTTTTTTAAAATCGGGAAAGCATTGTAGTAAGCATTATCATAACCATCGTCAAAGGTCAAAATGACTGGCTTGAGAGGAAGTTTCTGTCCATAATATAAGGCCTTAAATAAGTCTGCCAAAAGAACTGTCTGATAGCCTGCTTGTTTTAAATAACTCAACTGTTGCTCAAAATCTGCTGGCGAAATAGTCAATCCTCTCTGTAATTGACTGGCAGTTGGTGGATAATAAGCAATATGGTGATACATTAAAATTGGTATATGCAATTCTCTTGGTGGTTTTGGCATTGTGGCCGGAAATCTGAATTTTTTTTCTTCCTCTTTTTTGTCTATAGCTAAGTAATTTGGAAAATTATAATCAGGTCTTTTATATTTTAAAACCATTATTTTGTTATTAATAAAAAAATCAAAAGAAAGGCTATTTTTATTTAAAAACTGCCTTAAAGATAAGCCCATTATTAAAATCATAGCTACAATTATCAGCGCTAAAATAATTACTAAATGATCTTTTGAAATATATTTTTTTCCTTCAATGTTTTTGGAATTAGGTTCCATTATTTATCAGATTTTATTAATTTTGAAATTTCTTTTATTTTTTCTTCCATTAATTTTTTGCTTTTTGCCTCAATATTTAATCTTAATAAAGGCTCGGTGTTAGAAGGTCTAATATTAAAACGCCAATTGCGATATTCCACTGATAAACCATCAAGCTCTGATTGTCTACCGTCATTATAAATTTTTTTTATTTCAGCAATTTTTTGTTTCTGATTATCCACTTCATAATTAATTTCTCCAGACAAATAATATTTATTGTACTCTGCAGCAATTTTTGATATTGGACGATTTTCCTCTGATAATAAATTCAGTATAACTAAACTAGCCAACATACCTGAATCAGCATAATATAAGTCTCTAAAATAATAATGGCCCGAATGTTCACAAGTAAATAAGCCATCTTCTTTCCTCATTTGCTCTTTGATTAATGAATGACCGACTTTAGTAATCGAAGATGTCCCACCATTTGCCTTTATTATTTCTGGAACTATCCAACCACAAATTAAATTATATAAAATTTTTGCCCCTGGTTTTTTCTTAAGCATTTTTTTGATAATCATAGCTCCTGTTATGGTTGCCGATATACTTTGCCCTTTTTCGTCAACTAAAAAAATGCGATCTCCATCACCATCAAAGGCTATGCCTAAATCCGCTTTTTCCACTGTAACCTTTTTCTTTAAATCGATTAAATTTTTTTCTTCAATCGGACTGGGTTGATGGTTAGGAAAATTCCCATCAATATCACAATACAAGGGTATCATCTTAATTGGTAACCCTTTAATAACTTTCTCGAAAATAAAACCACCAACACCATTACCAGCATCAACAACTACTTTCAATGGTTTTATTTTTTCTACATCTATCAAAGAAAGGAGCTTTCTTACATAATCATTATAAATTTCTCTCGAAAACTCTTTACCTTCTTTGTCGGCTACTTTAAGCTTATCTTTTTTAATAAGATCACGCATTTTATATAACCCTTCTTCTCCGCTCACTGCAATAGCGTTTTTTAAGATAAATTTAAAACCATTATTGTCTTTAGGGTTGTGCGAAGCAGTAACTATAACGGCTCCATCTAAGTCCTTATAGTAAGCTGAAGCAAAATAAATCATATCGGTTGAAATAATATCAAACTGAACTGTATCAGCTCCAGCTTCTTTTATACTTTGAATTAACGCTTTTTCTAATGGTTTAGAGCTAATACGTCCATCACGACCAACACCAACTCTTTTAAGGTTAAATAAATTAACAAAAGCTAATCCTATTTTTTTTGTTAATTCCTCATTGATTGTTTTAGGGTAAATACCACGGATGTCATAAGATTTAAAAATTTCTTCATCTAACATTTTGTTCCTTTTGTTTAGTGTGGATATTTGGCCGGTGAATCATATTTACTATAAAATCTTTCTGTCTTGGCCAATTGATTATTCTCTAGTATAAAATAATAGAATTCAGCTTCAGCTGACCCATCAGCCTGTTGATTATAAATATGAGATGTAACATCTTCCACTCTACCAACGGCCCCCTCTAAGCTATCTATACCATTAAATTTACTGACTTTATTGCCCTTGGTTCCATAAAAATCAAAAGTTAAGGTATTACCAGAAATATTAGTTTGAATTAAGATATAACCAACCATATCATTTTTAAAGACAACATCAGGATGTGGCGGATAAATTGTCGCATCAGTGCCAGTCGGTGCATAATATTGAACGATATAAGCATGGTTTTGCCGTTCTAAAATCGGCAAGCTTGAATTCAGAGCAGCCCTGAAACAAGTAGTTCCTATTTGGCACAAACCTCCTCCATATTCCGGCACTGTCTTATTTTCTTTTATCACTAATTCTGGTAAATAGCCAGTCTCTGGACCAATTGGCACTAAAGTCTGATCAAGTGAAAATGAGTTACCCGGTTTAACTAATGATCCATTCACTGAAGCTGCCCCTACCTGAATATTATGAAGACGATTCGCAGGCGACCCGGCAAAATTTGAAGTACCGCTACCAATTAAATCTTTAATACCTAAAGCCAAATAGTTATCACTTCTAACATCTGCTTTTTTTAAAATTACTTCTAGGTCAATTTGACGATTGTCTTCACCATTACCAAATAAAGCATCTGATATATCGTTTAAGGTTCTATCTATTTCCATCTGATAACCATCCTGGTCTAAAGCAGTTACCACCACTTTCCCATTTTGGAAAGCTAAAGTAGCGTTTTTGGGCTTAACATTAATTTCCTTATCAGCAAAACTAGTTAAAAAATCTCTAGTTTTTTGTTCGTCTAACTCAGGCTTTAAAATAAGTTTTTTATAAAAATCGAAGTTGTCTAAAAACAATAGTCCGGCTGAATAATCTTCTAAATCGTAATTTACTTTGGAAATTTCAGGAATCTTTACCCATTTATTTGATAACCCCTTGACCTCAGCCGGGGTAAACTTCAGCCATGAGCCAATTTCCACTGAACCTAGCTGCCATTTGCGATCTTCATATTTCAAAGTAATTGGTTCTGATAAAATCTCTTCCACTTCTTTCTGTGTTTGCTCCACATTTTTAGCTTTAATTTTTGGAACAATCCCAGCTACTGGAAGGATAATACTTTGCCATGATAAATTAGCAATTCGGTCTCTAATTTGTGTTTTAGTTTCATTCTCATTTAGTTTTTGCCCTTCTTGGGAATCAATAAAATAAACTCGGCCATCTTTCACTTCCAGACCTGGTTCTTTTACTTCTTTGTCTGTAGATTTGGTAACCTTTTTTACTTCGTTCTCCAGCTGTTGTTGATCTAAACTATAACTAATGTTTAAATTTTTGCCTCTAGTTAATAAGCTTAACTGCTCGATTAAATTTTTAAAAAGATTACTGTCTCTTCCTTGACTGAAAGCTTCTTTTATTAACTCATCTTCATTAAAATTAATAGCTAACTTCTGACTATCGAATAATAATTGTTGATCTTTATATTTCAGTTCTAAATTATTATTTTTAAATGAGGCAATATTATTATTGATTAATATTTTGGCTTGCTTCTGGGTTTTACCGGAAAGATTTATTTGGCCTATTTTTACTCTTGGATAAATTCTTCCAGCATAAGCTATGTTAAAAATAATAAAAAAAACAATAACTATACTTATAAAGGTAATTGGTATAGAGATTAATATTTTCTTTTTATTCTTAAACTTAATAGTAGCCTCCAGACTTATTTTACCAGAAAATAAGTCTAAAAACAGATAAAAAGACCCTTGAAAAGCGCCTTTTTATTCAACTAAGATTATAGAAAATTATCCAAGGAATTTTTCTAATGGTGGTACTATTTCTTTTTTACGAGACATTCTTTTACCTAGTGATAAAATATTTTCCTGCGTTTTCCCTCCAAAAACTTTTTCAGCAACTTCTTGTTCTTCTTTTCCAATAATTATCATTTCACTTTCCCCATGCAGAATATCAACAACTATAAAATAAATAAAACTTAATTTTTTATCATTTTCCAATTTCTTTAGCGCTTTTATTAATTGCTCTTTTTCCTGTAATACACTTTCGGGTTTAACTGTTTCCCAAACTCCAATGCCAATTTTCTTTTGTCCAAAATTAAACTCTTTATAATCTTCGGTAATGATCTCTGATGCAGAAATGCCTGTTATATCGGATTTTGCTTCAAACATTTGTGAAGCATAATCTTCTAAATTGCGAATTCGGCATATTTTATTTAATTTAGAAAGCACTATTTTATCGCTTTTAGTAGTAGTCTTTTCATGTAAAAAAAGTGTATCTGAAATTATTCCTGAAATCATTAAACTAGCAATTATTTTAGAAGGAGTTATTCCTTTTTCTTTAAAAATTTTAGCAATAATAGTTGAAGTTGAACCAATTGGTTCGATCCTTACATAAACTGGAGCAGCTGTTTCCATACCACCTAAACGATGGTGGTCAATAAACTCTACAATTTTATCTTTGTCTATGCCTTCTGGCGCTTGAGAAAGCTCGTTATAATCTACTATTATTATATTATCTTTAGAGTTTGAAAGATCTTTAGTAAATTTGGGTGCAGAAAAATTAAAATAGTCTAAAACAAATTTTGTTTCATTGTTAATTTCGCCGGTTACTCCAGGAATATATTTATTTTTGGGATCAATTTTATTTTTTAACTCAGCATAAGATATTGCCGCTACTACTGAATCTGTATCAGGATTTTTGTGGCCAATGATTAATATTTTCATACTTTCTCCAGTCTGTTTGATTGTTCAATTATTTTATTACATCTTTATAAACTAATAAAGTTTCTTGGGCGGTCTTTTCCCAAGGAAATTTTTTATACTGCTTTAGTCCTTCTCTTATAAGCTTTTCCCTTAGAATATTGTCATTTAAAACTGCATCGATTTTTTCTGCTATATCAATTGGATCTTGAGGATTGAAAAATTGCGCTGTTTTTCCGGCTATTTCCGGCAAAGATGAAATTTCTGAGCAAGCAATTGGGACACCTCGGCTCATAGCATCTAAAACCGACAAACCAAAGCCCTCGTATAAAGAAGGAAGAACAAGAAGTGAAGCTTCTCGGTATAATCTCTCAAATAATTTTTCATCTTTTAAAAAGCCAGTAAAAACAACAGCGTCTTCTAAATTTAATTGGACTACTTTTTGCTTTAAAGATAGATAATCCTTATCTTTACTGCCAACTAAAACTAATTGGTGATTAATATTATACTTATTTTTTAATAAATGAAAAGCTTCTAGAAGCCTAGGTAAGTTTTTGTGTGGTGCAAACCGTCCAACATATAGTATATAGGGCTTTTTTATTTTCAATTCTTTTTCTAAATTAACTTTTTTTAAGCTAGTCTCTGGCGGAGGAAAAACTATTCCGTCGTAGATAATTGAAATTTTATCGCTTTTGACTTTTAAAATTATTTGTAGATCTTTTTTAGTATTCATAGAAGGTACAATTATTTTTTTACCCTTGCGAACAGCCGAAGAGATGGTTAGTTTATACATCCACTTTTTAAAAAAATTAACTTTTAGCGGAACAACTGAAAGGATTAAATCTTGAATGGTAAAAACACATAGCCCTCGAAAAAGCAAAGGATGATTGAAATTGGTAAAATGAACTAAATCTGGTTTTAATTTTTTAATTAAAGAGGGCAACCTTGTTTGCTCTGCTAAAGAATAATGAGGAGCGTTAATCTTTATTTTTTTAAAATTAGGGGCTGGTGGTTTAAATTGATCAAAATATTTATTTTCCAAAATAATTAGATAACTATTTTTATCATCTAATTTTGCTAAGTTTTTTATAAGGTTTTCCGTATAGTATGAAAGTCCTGTGCCTGTTCCTAAAAATCGTGCATCAATTAAAATTCTCATTTAAATCTACTTCTTTTTAGCTACAAAATAATCTTGATTATCATAAATTACTTGGTAATCTTTATTTTTATGTACTTCATTAATTGCTTTCTGTAAATCGTTTACATTTGTTACATCCCAAGACCAACCTGGTTGTTCTAAAACAATATAATCAGCATTATTAATTAAGGGAAAAATATAAATATCTTTACGTGCTGCAAAGTGAACGCCGCTCACAAGAGATACTGAAACTGAAGCATTAGATGGTACTAATTTTTTAACTTCATTGATTTTTTTATTATGTTCAGTAACGGTTGTATGTATATTAAACCTAGGCCGGTCAAATTGAATCCCTAATCGCATAAAACGAAAATCATAACCAAAAAAAATGCTGCTTAGAAAAATAAAGACCAAAAAACTATAAAGAACAGATTTATGAAGCTTTAATTTTTTTAACCAAAATTTAATACTATAAATAGAACCCATTATAAGATAAAAAAGTAAGGGTACTGAATAATGAAAACCGCCAGAAAGTATATTTTCATTATCAGATAGAATATAAATGGCAAAAGAAGGAAATCCTAAAATTGTAAATAGAGAAAAGAGCATTAATCCACCAAAAGGAAGAATTAGGTATAGAAAATAAATTAATTTTTGAATCTTAAATAAGTTTATAATAACAGCACCTGGATGCAATAATAATGACTTAAGAAATCCTGTTTGACTCGAATAATCTAAATAACTGTAACGGTTTAAAAATAAGTAATCAGCTCCCTGACGAAAATGAGGCATAATAATAAAAAAAATCACTAAAAACCAAACAAGGCTGGTTAGAGAAGTTGCTATACCTAATTTTTTATTATGCTTTAAATAAACATAAATACCTAATAGAAAAATCAGAAAAGCTATTTCCTCTTTACAAGTTATAGCCAAAAATATAAAAACAAAATACCAAAAATAACGTTTCTCTATTAAAAAATAAAAGGCGAAAAATAAAAATGGCGCAACTAGAGTAACTGCGTGAAAATCAAAAAGAGCTCCTGCTCCTAATATTGGACTTATTAAATAGGCAAATGCAAAAACCAAACCAGCTAAGGAGCTTTTAAGTAATTTTCGTGTTATTAAGAATAAAGGCCAAGCCCCAAGACCCAAAATTAATGTTTGAACAAAAAGCAGCATTTTGGGAGAAGGCCAAATAGCATAAAAAGGCGTTAGAAGAACCAGAAAAATATCAAAATGACCTCCTAACCGTGAACTTAAACCTCCTGCAGTATTTCTCATAAAATAACCGTGCAAAGTCCCCCAAACCGCCTGCTCCATATTACCTAAGTCAAAAACACCGCTTTGCCCTGTCAATGCTAAAAAACTAAGTTTTGTATAAATAAAAATAAAGCTTAAAATCAGAACTACTAAAATAAAAATACTTATCTTTTTTAACTTTGGGTCAACTTTTTTAAATAATCCATTTAAAAAAGAAAGACTTAAGGTAAAAAATAAAGCAACCGTTGCATAGCTTAGAAAATTTGTAATAATAGTTGGGAAAATATTAAAAACTAAAAGCTTGGCAAAAATAAACAATAATAGCGCTGTAACTAAAGCATAAGATTCTTTTTTAGCAAAAATAAATATAAACTTTTGTTTTTTTAGTTTTGCTTCTTGCCAAGAAATAAATATCAAAAAAACAAAGACAAAAAACGTTAACAAAATTGCAATATTTCTGCCTATACTTAACCCTAATGCTATAACTATACTTGGTCTAGTTAATATATAACCAGTAATAAAAGTGCCTAATAAAATCCATAGTAAGAATAATGTTTTATTTTTATATAATTGTTTAAAATTCATTTAAAAATTTTTATTAATTATTTCTAAAAAATTTTTTACTTCAAACCCAATTTGATCAGTTGTAAATTTATTCTTGAAAAGATTATAGGCATTCCACCCAATTTTGTTTCTTAATTTATTATATTTTTTTAATCTTATTATTTTTTGAGCTAATAAAGAACTGTCGCCCTTATTGCAAAGAATAATATTTTCCTCATCATTAAAAGCCTCTAAAATAGCAGGAGAATTTTCCGTAATAACAAGCTTACCTAAAGCAACAGACTGAAAAACCTTATTGGGAATTACTCTTTGTGCTTTATTGGATTGACCAAAAATACCTAAACAAATATCGGCTTGGGCAATGAATTTTGGTAATTTTTTATACGGTATCCATTCTATGAAATTAATATTTTTTATTTCATCTTTTTTAGCTTTTTGTTTTATCTTTTTAGATAATTGGCCTGAACCAATGATTTCAAAAGCTATATCTCTATTATTTTCTAATTTTTTAGCTGCATTAAGAATATATTCAATACCGTGTAAAGGAATAAATTTACCGAAGAATAAAACTTTAAATTTTCTATTCTTTTTTTTTACCAAATTTTGTTTAAAAAAGATGTCTTCTGCTCCAACAAATATTCTTTGAAATTTACTATAAGGCAAATTAAATTGATGAACGAAATAATCAATATGTATATTGGTATCTAAAATAATAAAATCTGATTTATGATAAATGAATTTTTCCCAAACTAAAATCAATCTGGCTGTTGCTGATGAAGGTCTTATTAAACTACGATCATAGACAATAGAGTCATAAAGAGAAATCAGAGGGTTAAAAACTAATGGTTTTTGTCTAAAAAAGGTTAATATTTTAGCCAAAATTATATCTAGATGACCTGGATAACCAACAATCATTACATCGTAATCAAAATTTAACCTTAGATAGCGAATTAAAAGTATTAAGTATGCTGTACAAATTTTAAAAGCTAAAACTATTAACCTTAAAAAATTTATTTTCTTTTTTGTTTTATCCTTTTCTTCCCATAAACAAAAATGGCATTCTTTTACTTCCTGTTTATTTTTCCTCAAGCCATCAATAATAATTCTGTTACGTGAATAATTTTTTTCATAAGTACCAAAATAAAGAATCTTCATGAAATTAATCTTTATTTTCAGCAATCTCTTTAATGCTGTAAATTCTTTTCCTTTTGTTTTGCGAAATCTGTAATTCTCCCAAGAAACCAATCGAAATAAATTGTACCCCTAAAATAATCAGCAAAACTCCCAGTAATAAGAGTGGTCTGGTAGATAAATCTTGGTTGTAAAATATTTTATCAACAGTTAAATAAATACTGATGATAAACCCTATCAAAAAAAGCAAAATTCCTAAAGAACCAAAGAAATACATGGGGCGATAAGCAAACTTTCTTAAAAATGAAACCGTCCAAAAATCAAAAAGTCCTTTGATTAAACGCTTACTGCCGTATTTCGAGCGACCATAGGACCGAGGATGATGCCTAACTACAATCTCGGTTACTTTAAAACCATCTTTATAAACCAAAGCTGGAATAAATCTATAAAGCTCACCATAAAGATCAAGGTCATGAGCGGTTTCTCTTTTATAAGCTTTAAAACCGCAATTAAAATCATGGATTTTCAAACCTGAACTTCTGGCAACAGTTTTATTAAAAATATAAGAAGCTATTCGTTTAGAAAAAGGATCTTTTCTTTCTTTTTTCCAGCCAGAAACTAAATCATAACCCTCTTCGATTTTTTTCAAAAAATTAGGTATTTCTTCTGGATCATCTTGTAAGTCTCCATCCATGGTTATAATAATCTCGCCAGATGAAAATTTAAATCCTGCAGCCAGAGCTGCAGCTTTTCCAAAATTACGACGGAAAATTATTGCTTTCAGGCGTACATCATGAATATTTTTAATTTCTTTATCCGTTCCATCCGTACTACCATCATCAACAAACAAAATTTCATAGTCGACATCTATTTTCTTTAAAACTTCTGAAAGCTTCTCATAAAGCGGTTTAATGCTTTCTTTCTCGTTTAAAACTGGAATAACAATTGATAATTTCATAAATTTATTTTTCACTCCTTATTAACTCTGCTGGTTTATCATAATCTTTTATTTGTAAAATCCAAACAATGCCTATTAAGACCCAAACAAATAAATTCATCGGAAAATCTTGAAAAATCGGGATTACTGCATTCATTATAACAAAAGCTACCAAATAGACTCCTGATATTAGAAAAATTATTTTCTTTTGAGGTTCTTTATCACGCTCTGTTTTTGAATAACCTTTGAAGGCCCTAAAAGTTGTTAAACCTAAAATAAAAGCTAGTAAGGTGACTCCAACTAAACCAAAGTTATTAAAAAATTGGATGTAAAAATTCTCTAAAAAAACTATATTAGTTGTTGAACCAAAAATTACTTTTCCGATTATACCAATGATGCTTAAGTTGGCGGTCTGGACTGAAGTAATGTTTAGATGACCTGCAGAACTACCTAATTTTCCATAATAAATTAAAAAGAAATAATTAAGATAATAAAAAATTATAGTAAATAAAATTCCGATAATCGGTATTGGTAAGAACTTCTTCCAAGAAAGTTTTTTAAAGAAAAAAAATAGAACTATTACTACAAACAAACCGACAAGACCAGTTACTGAAAAAGTATAAATTAAAGAAATAATCAAAAGACTCAAAAGAATTGCATAATACCAATAAAATTTGCCCTTTAACTTATCGGATCTGATAACTAAAAGGACTGCAATTAGGAGAACAATAAAGGCAGCAAACCCATTGGGGTCGTCCCAGCCACCGCCAAACCTTCCTAAAATATCAGAAAAGGCCAAGCCTGGCAAACGACCAATTGAATAAAATAGTCCAATCATGATGAAATTGTAAAGCAAATTATAGACAATCGAGAAAACTAAAAATATTTTCAAAAAACTAAAGGGCGATTTATCTTTCCAAATGAATGGAATAAAAAATAAAACTGGAATAACAAAAAGCATTTTTAGGGATTGAGTAAAGCCATAATTATCCCAATGATTAGTAAATTTAAGCAAAGATAAAGCAAAATATAAAACAAATAACAAAACAGGAAACCAGAATATTTTTTTAGAAAATTGTTTGACAATTTCTGACCATTTAAATTTACTTAAAATAAAAATAGCCATGATTACAAAAAAAACAAAAACTAAAACAAACTTCCCCAACTGAAGCCAGAAAGGAGTAAGAATATACCCAATGGGCGAAATCGATGAACTAAATCTAAAAATATATCGATAAAAATAGTAAATTTCTGATAAACCAAGAAATATCAAAAAAACTTTTTCTAAGCTAGTAAGATTTTTTATTTCCACTATGATTTTTTTCATACAAGAAAAATAATAATGTATGGCTTCCTTAAGAATTATAACAAAAGGGCAATAAAATTGAAAAACCTGCTAGATTACTTTAAAAATATTAATTAATTTTTCAGCGCTTTTTTGCCAGGTAAATTTTTTGCTCTGATCCTGCCCTTTTAGAATTAATTCATTTTTTAATTTATTATTTGTTAATATTTCTTCCATTGCTTTAGTTATTTCCTTAGTATTTTTAGGATCAACTAAAAAAGCGGCATAATCAGCTACTTCAGGTAAGGAGGAAGTATTGGAGGTAATAACTGGTGTGCCAGAAGCCATAGCTTCTAAAACTGGTAAGCCGAATCCTTCATAAAAAGAAGGAAAGACAAACAAAGATGAGGTTTTGTAAATCGCTGGTAAATCTTTTTGTGAAATATAACCGGTGAATAAAATATTTTCCTTCAAATTTAATTTTTGTATTAAGTTTTTAACCTGTGGATAATATGGACTTTTGGTATCACCACCTAAGATTAGTTTATATTTATTTTTAATATCCTGATTTAATGAATGATAAGACTTTATCAGCCCTAAAATATTCTTGTAAGGATCGAATCTACCAACATAAAGAATAAAGCTTGAAGAAAGGTTATATTTATCTAAAATCTCGGAGTTTACTAATTTTGATAAATAAAAACTATCATCTACTCCATTGTAAATTACTTTAATTTTAGCATCATTAATCTTAAAAAGTTTTTTTATATCATTTTTTGTTGCCTTAGAATCAGCAATAATATAATCTGTTTTTTTAAGTAAGTATCGGGTCGGCCAAGAAAATTTATAAAATATTCTCCATTTGAGACTACTTTTAGACAAATTTTTGGACAAGATAAAGGGAATCAAGTCATGAACAGTTAAAATTGTTTTATAGCTTTGGCTAAAAGGCCAAGTTACATAATGGGGTGAATAAAAAACTTCCGTATTAATACTTTCTAAAAATCTCGGTAAAGCAAAAACTTCTTTTACTGATATAAGTTTTATGTCGGTCTGAATAAATTTATAATTATGCCTATTGGGGGGTAAATAGCTTTTAATTATTTCTTTAACTTCAGCTTTATTGAATAATAATTGATATTTATTTTTTTGATCTCCCAACAAGATATTTTTAACTAAATTCAAAACAGCCTGAGCAATTCCATCAAGTTTTTTACTTCTTACCCAACGAGTATCAATTGTAATAATCATAAATTATCCCTTGTATACCTTTTCAAATACCTTTATTAATTTTTCTGCACTTTTAGTCCAACTAAACTTTTGAATTTGTTTTTGGCCTCTTTTAATTAAACTGGTCCTTAAGGCTGAATCATTAATAATTTTGATTATGCTTTCTTTTATCTCTTCGATATTTGAAGGATTAACCAATAAAGCTGCATCACCAGCTACTTCAGGCATTGAAGAAGTATTAGAAGTAATAACTGGTGTTTTACAAGCCATAGCTTCCAAAATAGGCATACCAAATCCTTCATAAAAAGAAGGATACAAGAATAAATAAGCACCAGAATAAAGAGCTGGCAAATCTTCTTCTGGCACATAGCCAGGAACAATAACTCTATTATTAGAGTCTGATACTTCTTTAATTTTTTTAATAATGTGCTTATCTTGCCATCCTTCACTGCCAGCTAAAACTAACTGATATTTATTACGTATACTTCGAGATAAAACCTGATAATCCTCTAAAAGTCTGATTATATTTTTACGT